>Ga0208626_1000007_pt1 | contig 284275 bp, 242 predicted proteins | sample LakWasMet10_HOW4_2_FD_183860 | JGI IMG/M metagenome (GOLD analysis project Ga0208626, IMG submission 183860) | Freshwater sediment methanotrophic microbial communities from Lake Washington under simulated oxygen tension - Sediment Metagenome... | ecosystem: Environmental > Aquatic > Freshwater... | reverse complement strand
TTGAATGCGTCTTCTCTCATCAGTTTGCGACTCAATTCGATTATCCAGTTTTTTTAACCATCGTTGTTTTCAAATCGTTGTATTATCAGATATTTCCGCTCTGCTTTTCTTAACTTAATGGCAGTGAAGCGATGGTAGCTCTGTTTAAGGTGTTTTGAGTGGAATACAGCTCTTCTGCAATCGGGAAACGATACGCCTTAGAGAATGAATAACGGAATGTCCAGTTATTCGGTGAAAATTCTAACGAGGCTTTGGGTGAAATGCGTGACGCATCACGGTTTTCATAATTTTGAATGCGTAATCTTGAGTTTGCAGGCAAGTTGTAATCATAAACGTGGGCATCCATCGTTTGCCAAAGATCATATCTTGCACCCGCCATCAAACTCCAATCAGGCAGAAATCGCCATTCCATTTGAGAGAATATGGCGTTAGTTTGCGTTGCTCCCGCGTTATCATTGAGCAACGCGCTGGTTGTTTGTGCCGCATAATTATCACTGCTATAGGTTTTAAGCCCCAAACTGGCGTGATTGAATTGATAACCACCCATAAACGACACATCATCACGCCCCAAAAACTTATCGGTAGCCAGTTTCAAATCGTAAGAAGCCCACCATGCTTTCTCATCAATAATCTGCCCTTTGTTTTGGTTTTGCGGGTGATTAGGATTGAGGATTGATCTAACATCATGGTTTTTAGCATCGTAATAACTGGCAGTGGTATCAATTTTCCAGTTGGTTGATATTTTGCCTTTTAAACTTAAACCATAGTTAAAGGCGTTGCGTTCCACGTTACTGACGTTAAATACCGAACCGGGGACGACAATATTTTGATTAAATAACGGATTGTAATAGTTGGTATTAGCCGATAAACCCGCAGCTGTTGCACCGCCCCAGTTAGTTGTACCATTGGGATTTTTCAATAAACTATTTGCATCATCGACCGTATCCTGCCGATTTTCATAGGCAAACGTAAAGCGACCTTGTAAATCGTCAGTAAAGTCATAGCCCATTTTCATTTTATATAAATCAGTAATGGGTTGCGCGACACCTATATCACCGTAAGCAACGGCGGGGCTGGCGTTCGGCAATTGATAATTTTCACCGCCGACAACTCTGGGCAATGCCGCTTGGGCAGTACGTTGTGCGGCTGTATTAAGAACAGGTGTTGTCTGTGCCGCCGCATTGATGGTTTGTGGTTGCCCTTGGTTTTCAAAATGATTGTATGACCCCCAAATGCTGAATTTATCAACGCGATTACCCGCTGCCACAAAGGTTCTAAAACCGTCTAACGTTTGATTGCGTCCTGCACGGTTCATTGTTTGAAACATCCCCGTCGCATCAAATTCCGCTTCAAATTTTTCAGGCATTTTAGTATTTAACTGAATAACTCCGCCCATTGCATTGCCACTGTATTGCGCAGAAAAAGGACCGTACAGCACTTCTGACGATTCAATTTCACTCGGCGATACCATAGACCAACGGGGTGCGCCAAACGACGTTGTGCGCAAAAGATTGTGTAACGGCATACCGTCGGCATACACCAAAGAATGCGTACTTTGAAACGAATTTGAGCTGCGAATACCCAATGTTCCATTGGGATCGCCCATATAACGCTTGCGTATCAGCACACCCGGTGCATACCTTAAGCTGTCTTCAACCGTGGTCGCATTCACCTTCGTCTGAATATCCAGCTTATCAATAGTAAAACTGGGCGTTGCCTTGGCAGTGTTAGGAAATAGTCGAGTCGAATCAGTTGACGTATCCGTTACCGTCATCTCTGGCATTTCTTTCGCTTTATCGGTGTTTATGGCTGATTTTTTCGTAGCAGTAGCAGGCTCGGCGGCTATAGCACCGCTCAAATACGCGCAGCCCACCAGTAAAATAATTTTTTCATGATTTTTCCGTTATCGTAATGTTGCTGTGTGTTTTTAGTTAAAAATTCGCACTCAAACTCAGACGGAAACTAATCGGTTCAACAGGGTGGAAATGGGTATCGCTGACGGGTGCGGCTTCATTGCGCAGCTGAGATTCATAGTAGTAGTCGATGCCGCTGTCTTTGCGATTAAGCAGGTTGAACACCTCGGCTTGGACTGTCCACGTCGGGTTGAATTTGTAGCCGACCATGCCTGATAACATGATGGTGGGTCTGGAACGCTGTGTGCCGTCTTCAATTAACACGCGCGGGCCGAAATAACGCAGACGCGGGCCGCCGAAGAACCCACCCCAAACATCATGCACCGTCGCGCCCGTGGCTAACACGCTGTTGATTGAACCGGGAATATAGTTACCCGCAGGGTCATTGCCGCGAAACCGCGCTTTAGAAAAACTTAAATCCGCATCGACGGTCAACCAGTCAGTCGGTGAATAAAAGTTCGCCCATTCCACACCGTAGCGGCGACTGGGGCGACTGGCTTCGGTAGTGCCTGCATCACCGACAAATAATAATTCGGAGTCAATATCCAGCCACCACACGGCTAATGTGCTTTGCAGACCTTTTATCCAAGTGGTTCTCGCGCCGATTTCCGCGCCGTAAGTCCGCGCTAACGGCACGGCTTTGCTGATTTGATTGCCGCTGGCATCGGTGGATGAGCCTGTGACAGGATCAACTGTCGTGTTGATACCGCGTGCATCATTACTGTGAAAACCCAAGCCGCCGTTCAAATACAGTTCGGTATCTGCCCACGGCCCAAAGGTTAAACCCAATTTTGGACTGACGATGCCCGCGTTACGGGTGCCGTTATTGTCCGCTTGATTGCTTTTACTGACATCAAAGCGATAACCATCAAAACGGACACCGATGGTGCTGCGAAACCAGTCGTTCCAATGGGTTTTGTTTTCCAGATAGGGGCTGACGTTGGTTATCCACACGTTGTCTTTGCGCACGGTGTCGTACTGTTGGCGGGCTTCGGTCAGGGTTAAGCCATTGTTGATATTGTCGTTACGCACTTGCAAACCGAGGGTGGTTTCAGAATCCGCACTGCCGATTTTATGAAAAAAGGTGTGGGTGGCTTTTAAACCCGTTGTCCAGCGTTCGTCAGGTTGTCCGAACTGGTCACCCTGCACGGGATTATTCATAAAGTAAGTAAAATTAGAAAATAATCTTAATTTTGAATACAAGCCGTAAACAATGACTTTGCTTTCGCTGTCGTCCGATTGCCGATGCCATTCGCCCGTTAAGCTATAACGCCGACTCGCGCCGCCATCACTGGGGTCTATCGTACCAAAACGATTCAGCGTGCCGTCAAGCACTGCGCGTTGCGGAATTTGGTCGGTGGATTGCCAGTCGGCTTTATACGCCATTGCGGTGACATTCCAGCCTGAATGCGCGTGTTCTTGGCTGTAACGCAATACGCCGTTGAATTTCATGTAATCGTTGGGAACGTTCCACGGGCCGTTATTGTGTACGGTTTCAGCGGCATACAGTAAATTGCCATCACCGATTTTTTTAGACCCCATGCCTAAACCACGGTAATAATCATAACTACCGCCGGTGAATTTAACGGTGTTGTTCTCTAATTCATTGAAATATTCAATATTTGCCGAACCTGTACTGGAAAAATCACCCGTATCGGCATAGTAATTACCTTTTTGGTAATGCACACTTTTGACCATTTCAGGGATCAAAAAGTTGGTATCCATCCAGCCTTGTCCGTGGGAATGCGATTGCATATTGACAGGTACGCCGTCAATTTGCGTTAAAAAATCGGTGCCGTGATCCAGATTAAACCCGCGTAAATAATATTGACTGGCTTTGCCTTCACCGCTGTGTTGCGAGGAAATCATGCCGGGGACGGTTTCTAAAATTTCACTGGGGCGGGTAATCGGACGGTATTTTATTTGTTCTTGTCCGACATTACCTTGTGACGCGCTCTCGGCAATACCGACCAGATTATGGGCGCGGTCAGTGGCGGCACTGACTTCCATTTCGCCTAAATCTATCGGCTCTTCAACTTTGGTTTTGGCTTTAGCTTTAGATTGCGTTTTAATCGGCTTATCCGCTTTAACTTTATCAGCAGCTTCGGCATTGTCTGCAACATTCAGCATCAACACGCAAGCGGCTATCGCTAAGCCCGCTTTTTGCAGGCGCAGGGTTTGCGGTTTGCAGGCGAGATTAAATGGAACTATCTGTTGTATATACATCTTCTTCCTCACTATTATTTTTATATTATGTGTAAATGATTGGTAAAGCAGGATGACCAACGCGCTTGGTCGGTAAACAAAAAGCAAACGGCAGCAAACGCGAGAATGTCGTGTTTTGAAAATGACCGAAGTGCTGGAAAATTGGGTGCGGCTGATGCGCGGTAGAATGTTTAAAGCGGGTTGAGTTGCGAACAGCAAACTCATGTCTATCAGAAGAGATAACAACAGCGGATACAATCAATACAGGCGGCGAAGTCGCGCCGACACCGTTGGTTAAAAAACTGGTGGCGAGTGTATAAGAGGCTGAAGGTAATTCGGAATCTGGGGCGGTTGTAGCAACCTGATTGCCGTGAGTGGCAGAAATAGCGGTAGTGCAAAAACGAGGGGCATTGTCAGAAAACAACGCGGCAGGCGGCGAAGTTAATCCAACCCCATTGGTTAAAAAGTGTATGCCCAATTGCGGGCTGAGCAAGCAGGTTGTCGTGTATGCAATGTCGCTGCAAACTGAATGCACGGCGCGAATAAATTCGCGCCCACCCAGTGTAGGTTGGGAAGAGGCACGAACCCCAACATTGACGCACAAGTGATTAGTTTTATTGGTGTTCACAAGCTCACCGCAACCTACGCGACTATCGTTCGCGATTGATGGGCTTCGTGCCTCAGCCCATCCTACGGTTTTATGTCCGCCGCTATCTTCACTACTATCAGGTGGTGCAGGATATGCCGCTATGAAAAACTCATGTGTATTATCGACTTGTGTGGTTGCGATGCTAGGCTTACCAACCAAATGACTCACCGATGACTGAGCATAAGCCAAGTGACTGATAAACAGTGCGAAAATCACCACCAGCAAGCGCACGATTAAAATACCCGCACCATGCAGCAGCAAGGTCGCGACCATGAAACCTAACGTATAGGAAATCAGACTGGCAGAGGTGGATATTTCCTGCCCGTGGGCAAAACCGTGGAAAAACGCGAAGAAGGCGACGATGATGACGTTGGTTTGACTGCTGAATCGGATTTTGCGGACGATGAAAACGCTGAACACCAAGCCAGACAGTAAAATAATCAGTTCCGCGCTGGGTATAAACAAACCCGCCGCACCCGCTAAACCGCCTAAACTCATCACGCCGACAAAGGTAAGCGGCAATAACCAGATTGCCTTGCCGCGCAATTGCGCCGCCCAGATACCAACCGCCAGCATGGTGAGGAAATGATCGCCACCGTGTAATGGATGGGTAAAACCACTGCTCCAGCCATTAATATCGACCGATGGTGCAAAGCAATTAAACAACACAATACCCAACAGCAACAGCACACCCAATGCCAGCGATAACGGCTGACGATTGCACAGTGTAAGCAGTGTTGTGTGAATGGGTTGTTTCATTAAATCGCGTTCAGCTGATAATAGAAAGGCAGGCATTCTCAACTATTTTCCTGTGTTAGGCAAGTTTATAGGCTGTCAGTACCATAAAAACAGCGTATATTTCAGTCAATGGTATTTTCATACAACAAGGCAAGCCATGAAAACAGTGAATGGCGTAGTGGTTTCGGTACGCGGCAGTGTCGTCGATGTCGGATTCGATACGCAGTTACCCGCAATTTACGCCTTATTGCACGCAAAAAATGGCGACATTATTATTGAAGTGCTGGCACACCTCGATGCGCATCAAGTACGCGGCATCGCCTTAACACCCACGCAAGGATTGGCACGCGGCATGGTGGTGGAAAACACAGGCGCGTCATTACAAGCCCCCGTCGGCAAAGGCATATTGTCACGAATGTTTGATGTGTTCGGCAATGCAATTGACAGACAACCCGCACCCGCTGAGGTGCAATGGCGGTCAGTGCATCGCGCTCCGCCACCGTTGACGCGCCGTTCCACCCAGTCGGAGATTTTTGAAACGGGCATTAAATTGATTGATGTCCTCGTGCCATTAGAACGTGGCGGTAAAGCGGGGCTGTTTGGCGGTGCGGGTGTCGGTAAAACGGTGTTGCTCACCGAAATGATTCATAACATGGTCGGGCATCATGAAGGCGTGAGTATTTTTTGTGGTATTGGGGAACGTTGCCGTGAAGGTGAAGAACTGTACCGCGACATGAAAGACGCAGGCGTGTTACCCGATATGGTGATGATTTTCGGACAGATGAATGAACCCGCAGGAGCAAGGTTTCGCGTGGGTCATGCGGCGTTGACGATGGCAGAGTATTTTCGTGACGATGAACACCGTGATGTGTTGCTGTTAATCGACAATATTTTTCGCTTTATTCAAGCAGGCTCAGAAGTGTCGGGTTTAATGGGACAAATGCCCTCACGACTGGGTTACCAACCGACGATGGGAACGGAATTATCAGGTTTGGAAGAACGGATTGCCAATACCGATACGGGCGCGATTACCTCGATTCAAGCGGTTTATGTGCCTGCCGATGATTTCACCGACCCTGCCGCCGTGCATACTTTTTCCCATCTGTCTGCGTCCATTGTGTTGTCACGCAAACGCGCCAGTGAAGGCTTATACCCTGCTATCGACCCGTTGCAATCCAGTTCTAAAATGGCAACCCCTACGATTGTTGGGCAACGCCATTATGCCTTGGCACAAGAAATTCGCCGCACCTTGGCGCAATACGCGCAACTCAAAGATATTATTGCCATGCTGGGCTTGGAGCAGTTATCACAACAAGATCGTAATGTGGTCGGTCGGGCGAGACGTTTGGAACGCTTTTTGACCCAGCCGTTTTTTACCACCGAACAATTCACAGGCTTGCAAGGCAAGCTGGTCAGTTTGGAAGACGCGCTGGACGGTTGTGAACGTATTTTGCAGGATGAATTCAAAGATTACCCCGAAAGCGCGTTGTACATGATAGGCGCGGTGGATGAAGCAAAAGCAAAATTCTCCGCTGAACCAATGCCTGCCACGGCTCTCTAACACAAATTGCCAGACCTGCGAGGTTTTAAAAACCTCGCAGGTCTTTATCGCACCGTCATAATAAAATGGACTGACGACCAGAAGGTCTTATCGGCAACAGCAAATACAGGAGCTGACCGACACATGAATCTTAAAATCTTACTGCCGTTTCAAATTTTTGCCGAAAAAACCGAGGTGTTGCGCATTATCGCCGAAACCAGTATCGGTTCGTTTGGTATTCTGCCGCACCGCTTGGATTGTGTAGTAGCGTTATTGCCCAGTATTTTGTGTTATGAAACTGAAGCAGAAGGCGAGGTATATATTGCGGTGGATGAAGGCGTGTTGGTCAAAACAGGCAGTGAAGTATTGATTTCAGTGCGCAGAGCAATGGTAGGCGAAAGCCTTGCCCAGTTACGCACGGCGGTAGAACAGGAATTTTTAACGCTGGACGAGAACGAACAAAGCATCCGTTCAGTGATGGCAAAATTAGAAAGCGGTTTTTTACGCCGCTTTGCGGGATTTCAACATGACTAATAAACTCAAACCAACGTTTGCCGATAAAGTGGGCGAAAAAGCCGCGCGAAAACTCAAAGCACAACGGCACACTGCCCCTGATGTATGGTTTGGGTTAGGCATTATGGGATTGATTGGCTGGTCAGTGGTTATACCGACCTTGCTCGGTACGATGCTGGGACTTTGGTTGGATAAACATTATGCGGGAACGCATCGCTGGACACTGGCATTATTAGTGGCTGGACTGATGATTGGTTGTTTCAATGCGTGGCTGTGGGTAGAAAAAGAAGATAAAGCGATGCACGATAAACAGGAGGAAAAAAATGATGACTGACATATTGCTAGGCGTACTGGCAGGCTTATTATTGGGGGCATTTTTTTTCGGCGGTTTGTGGTGGACGGTGCAGAAACTGGCAACGTCAAAACGCCCTGCATTGTGGGTAATGGGCAGTTTTTTATTGCGTATGGGCGTAACGATGACAGGGTTTTATGTGGTCGCTAATGGTGGTGATTGGCAACGGCTATTAGGGTGCTTGCTGGGCTTTATCATGGCGCGTTTAGTCGTAATAAAACTCACGCCTGTTCATACAGGAGACGCACCATGCACTTAAGCCCTGATGACATTATTTTCTGGCAAGTCGGATTTTTTAAACTGAACGCCACTATTGTTTATACATGGGGCTTGATGCTGTTATTAGTCATCGGTGCAAAACTGATTACTCGCAATCTGTCCACCGAGTTACAACGCACCCGCTGGCAAAACCTGTTAGAAATCATCGTCACCAACATTGAAAAACAAATTGAAGACGTGGGTCTCAGTCAGCCTAGGCAATATCTGGGTTTTTTGGGGACGCTGTTTTTATTTGTCGCCACTGCCAGTCTCTGCACGATTTTTCCTGTGTATGAACCGCCGACAGGGTCATTATCAACCACCGTTGCCCTCGCGCTGTGCGTATTAATCTCCGTGCCGTTTTTTGGCATTATGGATCAAGGTATCGGCGGCTATCTTAAATCGTATATAGAGCCGACCGTCATCATGCTGCCGTTTAATATTATCAGCGAAGTGTCGCGCACCTTTGCATTAGCGGTGCGGCTGTTTGGCAATATGATGAGCGGAACAATGATTATTGCTATTTTACTGACCATTACCCCGTTTGTGTTTCCTATAGTGATGACCCTGCTGGGCTTACTCACGGGCATGGTACAGGCGTATATTTTCAGTATTTTAGCAGCGGTGTATATTGCCGCCGCAACGCGCATTCGTAATTAACAGAATGTGTCCACGAAAGACACGAAAAGCACGAAAATAGCCAGAGTTATAGTCTCTAGACCTGCGAGGTTTTTAAAACCTCGCAGGTCTTTATTGCACACGTCATAATAAAAATTTCGTGTCTTTCGTGCTTTTCGTGGACAAAAAACAATAAAACTAAGGGGATATGATGGATAGTATGACTATTATTGCAGTGGTATCAATTTTCACGGCAGGCATTACCACCTGTTTCGGCACGATGGCACCTGCTTTTGCAGAAGGCAAAGCGGTTGCCACCGCATTAACCTCGTTAGCGCAACAGCCCGATGCCTCACCGACCATTACCCGCACCTTATTTGTCGGCTTGGCAATGATTGAATCCACGGCTATTTATTGCTTTGTGGTGTCGATGATTCTTATTTTTGCTAATCCGTTTTGGAATCACGTTATCGCGCAAACGGCAGGACATTAAACCATGCTGATTGATTGGTTCACGGTCGGGGCGCAAGTTCTCAACTTCTGCATCCTCGTGTGGTTGATGAAACGGTTTCTGTATCACCCCATTCTGCACGCGATTGATGAGCGCGAAAAACGCATCGCCGCGCAATTAAATGATGCCGAGACCCAAAAAGCCGAAGCCCAAAAACAGCACGATGAATTCCAGCACAAAAATGAACTGTTCGATAAAGAACGCGCTGAACTGTTAAATCAAGCAGTGTTGGCGGCAAAAACCGAACGCCAACGGCTGTTAGACGAAGCACGGACGGCGGCGGAGATGTTACAAACCAAGCGGTTAGATGCCTTAAAAAGCGACGCGCAGCATCTCAATCAAGCCATTCATCGTCAAACCCAGCAAGAAGTATTCGCCATCGTGCGCAAAGCCCTAACGGATCTTGCCGATACCCGCTTAGAAGAACGCTTGAGTGACGTGTTCATCCGTCGCCTGCGTGACTTAGACGATTCGGTAAAAACGGGTATTGTGCAAAAACTAAAAACCCAAACCGCCATCGTGCGCAGTGCGTTTGAATTGCCAGATGAACACCGCGCGGCAATTCAAAACGCCCTGAACGAAACCTTCGCGGCGGATATTCAACTGCAATTTGAAACCGCACCCGACATCATCAGCGGCATAGAGCTTAGCGTCAACGGCTGGAAAATCGCGTGGAGTATCAGCGATTACATTAGCACCTTAGAAAAAAGCGTTGATGAACTCATTAAACCCAATACAAAGGCGGTTAAATGAGTGGTCTGCAAACCGCCTTAGCATCGGCATTTGCTGAACTCAGCCAAGCACGCGATGCGTTCACGCCGCAACTGCTACCGCAGGAAGTCGGCAGAATCACCACAGTCACCACAGGCATTGCTAAAGTATCAGGACTGCCTAGCGTAGGGTTTGATGAATTAGTCAAATTTCGTAACGGTGAATTAGGCATTGCCTTCAACGTAGACGAACATGAAATCGGCGTGGTGTTGCTCGGTGACTATTGGAATTTACACGCAGGCGACGAAGTGGAACGCACAGGACGGGTTTTAGATGTCGCCGTCGGTGAGGGTTTATTAGGGCGGGTTATCGATCCGTTAGGACGACCTTTAGATGGTAAAGGCAACGTGTTTACCAGCGAACGCTTACCCATCGAACGTCCCGCCGTTGCTATCATGGACAGATTGCCTGTCACTGAGCCATTGCAAACAGGCATCAAAGTCATCGACGCATTGATTCCCATCGGACGTGGACAACGAGAATTAATTTTAGGTGACAGGCAAACGGGCAAAACGGCGATTGCGCTCGATACCATTCTGAATCAGCATGACCAAAATGTAGTGTGCGTGTATTGCGCCATTGGACAACGCGCCGCCACAGTTGCCAAAACCATTGCCGTGCTGCAAGAAAAAAACGCGCTGGCGTACACCGTTGTCATGGTCACAGAAGGCAATGACCCCGCTGGTTTAACCTATATTGCGCCTTATGCTGCCACCAGTATTGCCGAGCATTTTATGGCAACAGGACGCGATGTGCTGATTGTCTATGACGATCTCACCCAACACGCCCGCGCCTATCGTGAACTGTCTTTATTGCTGCGCCGCCCACCGGGTCGTGAGGCTTTTCCGGGTGATATTTTCTATATCCATTCACGTTTATTAGAACGCGCCACCCGCTTATGCCCAGAATTAGGCGGTGGTTCGCTGACCGCGTTACCCATCGTCGAAACAGAAGGACAGAATATTTCTGCTTATATTCCGACTAATCTTATTTCCATCACCGACGGGCAGATTTACTTATCGCCCACCTTGTTTGAATTGGGCGTATTGCCTGCGGTAGATGTCGGTAAATCGGTATCGCGTGTCGGTGGCAAAGCGCAACGCGCCGCTTACCGCGCCGTAGCAGGCGATTTAAAACTGGCGTATGCGCAGTTTGAAGAATTGGAAACTTTTGCCCGCTTTGGGGCGCGATTGGATGAAGACACCCGCAAAGCCATTACTCACGGGCAACGCATTCGCGCGTGTTTAAATCAATTGATATTTTCGCCTGTGCCTGTGCCTGCACAAATTACGATTTTATTGGCATTAACCGAACGCTTATTTGACAGCGTACCGCTAGAACAAATGGGGGCGGCTGAACACGCCGTCCAAACAGCGGCAGCAACTATTCCAGAATCGGTCTGCGACCGTCTGAATACTGCCGAAACACTAAGTGACGCAGATAAACAACTGATTATCAGCATTGCGCGTGCCTCACTGACAGACTTTCAAACCAACGACAAACCATGAGTGACACAGCCGCCAGTTTGCAGAGAAAAATCAACAGTGCCAGTGACTTGCAAGCCGTGGTACGCACTATGAAAGCCTTAGCCGCTTCCAGTATCGGACAATATGAACAATCGGTACGCGCATTAGGCGATTATTACCGCACTGTGGAACTGGGTTTAAACGTGTGTTTCAGTCACCACAAGCTTGAATTCATCAACACGCAACGACACACACCATCCGCTGAACAGTCTATCGGGGCTATTGTCTTCGGTTCAGATCAAGGGCTGGTCGGGCAGTTTAATGAAGTCATCGCCGATTACGCCTTAAAAACCCTCGCCACCTTAGCAGGCAAACCGAAAATCTGGGCAGTCGGTGAACGTGTTCATGCACACTTAGAAAACCCCGATTTTCCGCTCATCGGATTGTTCAGCGTACCGAATTCCGTTAAAGCGATTACCCCGCTGATTGGAAAAATGTTGCTGGAATACGAAACCCATCATGACTTGTCCGCAACCTTAACAGCCCATCCCGCCGAAGCCACTGCACTGTATCTGTTTTACAATCGCCGCAAATCGGGTTCGATTTATGAACCCGTGATGTTGCGCCTGCTGCCTTTAGATAATGACTGGCAACGCACACTCGCCGCACCACCGTGGCCTACAAAAAATTTACCCGAAGTCATCGGCACGGGCTTGGTGACCTTACGCGCTCTTATCAGTGAATATTTATTCGTTTCTCTGTTTCGCGCCTGCGCAGAATCGCTCGCCAGTGAAAATGCCAGTCGCCTAGCGGCTATGGAACGCGCGGATAAAAATATCAATGAATTGGTGGAAAGCCTTCACGACCGTTTCCACCAATTACGTCAAAGCGGCATTGATGAAGAATTATTCGATGTCATTTCGGGCTATGAAGCCTTATCAAAGTAGGTGCGACTGGCAATATGCAGGTGCGATAAATTCGCACCTACAAGGATATTTGAATGTGCGTAAAATACCCTTATTCTTTCGCAATACACACGATAAACACTCACACCATGACCCAACACACCAATAACCTCGCGGCTTTCATCTGGTCGCTGGCTGATTTACTGCGCGGCGACTTCAAACAAAGCCAATACGGGCGCATTATTTTGCCGTTCACCTTATTACGTCGGCTTGAAGGCGTGTTAGAAGACCGAAAAGCGGCGGTTCTGGCACAAATTGATACCGTGCAGGCGATGAACCTGCCCGAAGAAGCCCAAGAAAAATTATTGTTACGCGCCACGGGCGGCTTATCATTTTTCAACACCTCCAAAATGGATTTAGCCACACTGGGCGAAAAAGACATTGCCGCTAATTTGGAATCCTATATTCAATGCTTTTCCAAAGATGCCCGCGAGATTTTTGAATATTTTAAATTTGTCGAATTTATCGGGCAGTTAAACGATGCCAATCTGCTCTATAAAATTGTCCAAAAAGTACGGCAAACCGATTTAAGCCCGCAAGCCATTTCCAATCACGAAATGGGCTTAGTATTTGAAGAACTCATTCGGAAGTTTGCCGAAAGTTCCAATGATACTGCGGGTGAACATTTTACCCCGCGTGACATCGTGCGTTTAACCACCGCGCTGGTGTTGATGGAAGACGATGACGCGCTCACTAAAGAAGGTATTGTGCGCACCATTTACGATCCCACCGCAGGCACGGGCGGTTTTTTATCGTCGAGTATGGAATATGTATTCGAGCTAAACCCACAAGCGGCGATTAAAGGCTTCGGGCAAGAACTCAACCCCGAAAGTTACGCGATATGCAAAGCCGATATGCTCATCAAAGGGCAGGACGTGCAGAATATCAAACTCGGCAACACGCTATCAAACGACCAACTGTATGCGCATAAATTTGACTATATGCTGTCCAATCCGCCGTTTGGTGTCGATTGGAAAAAAATTGAAGCCGACATTAAAGACGAACACACGCTCAAAGGTTTTGATGGACGATTTGGTGCAGGCTTGCCGCGTGTCTCTGACGGCTCACTGTTATTTTTGCTGCACCTGATTAGCAAAATGCGCGACGCGGCAAACGGTGGCGCACGCATAGGCATTATTCTCAACGGCTCGCCGTTATTTACAGGCGGTGCGGGTTCAGGTGAATCAGAAATACGGCGTTACATTTTAGAAGCCGATTTACTGGAAGCCATCGTCGCCTTGCCGACCGATATGTTCTACAACACAGGCATTTCCACCTACATTTGGATACTGTCCAACAAAAAAGCCCCCGAGCGCAAAGGCAAAGTACAGCTCATCAACGCGGTCAATTTATGCGGCAAAATGCGTAAATCCTTGGGTTCAAAACGCAATGAAATGGACGACACCGACATTAAAACCGTCACCCGTGCATTTGGTGATTTTGTCGCCATTGCAGCGCGTGAACTCGACAAACCCGCTGAACAAAAAAGCAACCGCGGGCGGCAATCAGCCAATCCCAAAACCGAAGCCGCGAAAACTTTCGCCAGTAAAATTTTTAACAGTTATGAATTCGGCTATCGGCGTATAACCATTGAACGCCCGTTGCGTGAATCTTACCAATTCAGTGATGAACGCCTTGCAGAACTGCGGTTTGTATCGGGTGCGTTAAATGCCGCCATGAAATCAGTTTATGCTGAATGGGGTGAACTGTTAGCCGCGCCCGACGACATTCGTAGACACCTTAAAACCCATTTTTCTGAACTGAAAGAAGGGCAAATCAAAGACTTACTCGCGCCTAAAACGTGGCAAGACCAAACAGCCTTACTCGCCAAAGCCAAACAACTGCAACACGTTATCGGCTCAGCGCAATGTGATGACATGAACGCTTTTGAAGACGCGCTCAAAGTTGCCTGTAAAACAGCCGCCGTCACGCTGGACAGCAAAGAGAAAAAACAACTCAAAGATGCCGTCAGTTGGCGTAATCCTGCCGCTGAAAAAGTCATCAAAAAAATCCATAAAACCACCGCTAATCCGCTGTATGGATTGTTTGCAGTGAATAACCAAGTCATCGAATACCAAGCCGATTCCGACTTGCGCGATAATGAAAACGTCGCCCTCAATCCAGCCGAAACCGTCAACGCCATCAACGAAGCCTACTTTATTAAAGAAGTACAACCGCACGTTGCCGATGCGTGGATAGATGCCACTAAACGCGATGACAAAGACGGCGAAATAGGCATAGTCGGTTATGAAATCCCCTTTAATCGCCATTTTTACCAATACCAGCCGCCGCGTGATTTACTGGACATAGATGCCGACTTAGATGCCGTCAGCGCGGAAATTATGAAATTATTGCAAGAGGTGCATTCGTGACAGCGCGTGTTTTTAAAACCCGTTTTTTTGTACGTCAAATGCAAAAAATCGGCTTGTCTGATGAGCTGCTTTTAAATGCCGTTGCTGAAATGGAACGCGGTTTGATTGATGCTGATTTAGGTGGCGGTGTGGTCAAAAAACGTATCGCGTTACCCAATCGCGGCAAAAGTGGCAGCACTCGAACACTTATCGCAACAAACAAAAATGACCGCTGGTTTTTTATGTTGGGGTTTGAAAAAAATCAGCGTGATAATATCAGTCCAAGTGAGTTAAGAAAATTAAAAGATGTGGCATTCGATTTATTGCAAATGTCGAATGCGCAATTAAACGATTTTTTGAGTCATCAACAAATAGAGGAAATTCATCATGAAAAAATTTAAAAAAAATAGTGTGATATTTGAAGCTGTTTATGAAACTGCTCGTGATTTGCACTCTTGCGGCGTGATTAGTGATGAACGCATGAAAGAATATGAAAACGATTGTTTAGAAACACTTCCTGTTCATTTGGACGACGACGTTTTCGAGTGTATTAACAAAAAATACGGCTCTAATCGTGAAAAAGTACAGGTGTTGATTAACGATTTGTTACGCAAAGAGTTTGAAACTGCACGGTCGGATTCATGAAATACCAACGTTATGTGGCGTATCACCTAGTTCCCACGCGCTGCGTGGGAATTCAGTCAGACCGCGCTGCGGTCTACAACGCGGCGCGTTGCCACTGCATTCCCACGCGGCGCGTGGGAACGAGAGAAAAAATGACACTAATACGGTCAATGATTACATTCATGCCTCTATTGCCTGCGTGCAAAATGCTGATGAAAGTTTGTTACAAAAAATCATCTTGATGGGTTTGAAAAAAATGGAAGAAAACGCATGAAATACCAACGCTATGCGGCGTATAAAGAATCTGGAGCTTATCTAGTTCCCACGCGCTACGTCACTGCCATTAAGTTAAGAAAACCCCAGCGGGGTGAAATATTTGTAGCCAAGATGTTTAGACGATTTCATAACCCCGTAGGGGTGAAATGTTGGACGAAAACAAACATTTCACCCCTACGGGGCTTGATTGTATTTATATTTTGTTGCTACAACCATTTCACCGCTACGCGGTTATTATCGACAATCTGGCTTAACTTAATGGCAGTGACGCGGCGCGTGGGAACGAGCAGTGTGCATGAGTGCTACGCGCTGGCTATCGGCGCAGGAGAAAACGCATGAAATACCAACGCTATGCGGCTTATAAAGACTCTGGGGTTGAGTGGTTGGGGGATGTGCCTGAGCATTGGTTTGTGAACAGCATAAATTACATTCTCAATGCTATTGGAGATGTTGACCATTATATGCCGCAATCTGTTGAAAACGGCATACCTTATGTCATGACTGGTGATTTGAAGGAGTTAGTTAGCAGTATAAATTTTAAAGATTGCAAACAAGTAAGCCATGAAGACTATATTAAACTATCCCAAAAAATCAAAAGTTCTAAAGGTGATTTGATTGTGGCTAGATATGCAACAATTGGAACAGCATCGTACGTTGATATAGACGCTGATTTTTTGGTTTCTTATTCTTGTGTAACTATTAAGCCTAATCTTTCAAAAGCATTTGGCTTATATCTTTTTTATTACTTCAAATCTAATGCTTTTTTGCAAGGAATTCAAAATCAAATAAATACGAATACTCAGGGAAATGTTGGCATCAGTGATTTGAAAAAAGTAACGATAGCACTACCAACTTTAGCTGAACAATCAAAAATTATTGAATTTCTTGATAAAGAAGTTTCAAAAATTGATACGCTGACTGAAAAACAACGGCGGCTTATCGAACTGCTGAAAGAAAAACGTCAGGCAGTTATTAGCCATGCCGTAACCAAAGGCTTAAACCGTAACGCACCGATGAAAAACTCGGGCGTGGAATGGTTAGGCGAAGTACCTGAACATTGGCGAGTTTGTGCAATTAAACATCAATTATCTAGTTTAGATTTTAAAAGAATTCCTTTAAGTGCAGAAGAACGTGGCAGTCGTTCTGGCGAATTTCGTTATTACGGAGCGTCGGGAGTGATAGATTATATTGATGATTATATTTTTGATGAGTCAACGGTTCTTGTTGGTGAAGATGGAGCAAACCTTGTTAATAGAAATACACCGTTAGCATTTTCTGCTCATGGTAAGTATTGGGTAAATAATCACGCACATATTTTAAAATCCGATGATGGTTTGGCGGATTACTGGGCAGAAACGATAGAACATATTGACATCAATCCACTTGTAAGCGGTTCTGCACAGCCAAAACTAACAGCAGAAAATTTGAATAATCTAAAAATAGCTTTTCCTCCCTCGGTTGAAGAACGAATCGAGATAGATAATTTTATTTCAGAAATAAAATCAAAATTTGATTTTCTGATGAGTAAAGCAAAGCAGCAAATAGAGTTACTACAAGAACGCCGCACCGCCCTAATCTCCGCCGCCGTCACAGGAAAAATTGATGTCAGGCAGTGGGAATCCGCCGATACTGGAATCAAAACTCATGAGTTTTGACTCCAAAATCGAATACGCTAGTTCCCACGCGCTGCGTGGGAATTCAGTCAGACCGCGCCGCGGTCTACAACGCGGCGCGTTGCCACTGCATTCCTTTGCTGCGCGTGGGAACGAGAAAGCGGCGTAGCGGCGTAGGTTGGGTTGGTGTTTTTCAACCCAACATTTACCGCGCACCGTGTTGGATTGCGAAAAGATGCAACCCAACCTACACGACTGCCAGTCCTTAAAGGACTGGCAGTCGTTATTCATTTAAAATTAAAAGGTCAATATGGATAACAAAACCCGCGAAAGCCATTTTCAAAACAATATGATTACCCAATTACTGGCTAATGGCTGGTTGTTGGGCGAATCAAAACACTATAACCGTGAATTGGCGTTGTATTCAGCGGATTTATTGGCGTTTGTGCAGGATACGCAACCCGAACAATGGCAAAAATTTTGCGCGTTATATCCACATAAGACCGCCGAAAAATTTTTAGACCGCGTCGCCACGCAACTCAATAAAACCGACCCGAATGCCGCGAATAAAGAAATGCGCACGTTCGGCACGTTGGGTGTGTTGCGTCATGAAATCCGCGACCGTGGCACGCGCTTTAGTCTGTGCCAATTTAAACCCGAACACAATTTAAACCCTGATACGTTGGTGCGGTTTAGCAAAAACCGTTGTCGGGTTGTGCCTGAGTTGGTGTATAGCCCTTGGGGCAATTTGGCGCGCATTGATGTGGTGTTGTTTGTCAATGGCATTCCCGTTGCCACCTTGGAATTAAAATCGGAATTTAAACAGGCGGTGCAGAATGCGATTAAGCAGTATAAAACCACGCGCTTGCCTGTTGATCCGACCAGCAAAAAAGCCGAGCCGTTATTAACCTTTAAGCGTGGCGCGTTGGTGCATTTTGCGGTCAGTCAGTATGAAGTTTATATGGCGACCCGTTTGGAAGGCGCGGCAACGGTGTTTTTGCCGTTTAATAAAGGTACAAAAGACGGCGGCGCGGGTAATGATGTGCCGTCGAATGTGAATCAATATGCTACGGATTATTTATGGAATGCGGTGTTGTTGCCTGAGAATTTGCTGAATATTCTGGCGCGGTTTGTGCATTTACATATCGAAGAAAAAGAACACGGAGACGGGCGGCGTTATAAAAAAGAGGTGTTGATTTTTCCGCGTTATCATCAATGGGATGTGGTGACTAAATTACTGGATGCCGCGAAAACCGAAGGCGCGGGGCATCAATATTTAATTCAACACAGCGCGGGTTCAGGTAAGTCCAATTCGATTGCGTGGGTGGCGCATCAATTATCTTCTCTGTATAACGCGGCGGGTAATAAGCAGTTTCATTCGGTGATTATTGTCACTGATAGAACGCTGTTAGATGACCAGTTGCAGGATACCATTTATCAGTTTGAACACGTTGATGGTGTGGTGGGACGGATTAATAATAAAGAGGGTGATGGTTCTAAATCAGAAAAACTCGCCGCCGCGTTGGAAAAATCCCAGCCGATTATTATTGTCACGCTGCAAACCTTTCCTTTTGTGTTAAAAGCGATTGAAAACAGTGTCAGTTTAAAAGAACGTTGTTATGCGATTATTGCCGATGAGGCGCATTCTTCGCAAACTGGGGCAACGGCAAATAAGTTGAAAGAAGTGTTGATGTCTGACGAGCAGGATAACGAAGAACCCAGCGCGGAAGATAAGTTTAATGCGGCGGTTGCCGCGCGGCAGGGGTCGTTGAATATCAGTTATTTTGCCTTTACCGCTACGCCAAAATCCAAAACTTTGGAGCTGTTCGGACGCGTACCGAATCCAGCCGAACTGCCATCAAAAACCAATCTTCCCGCCGCGTATCATGTTTACAGTATGCGCCAAGCGATTGAAGAGGGGTTTATTTTGGATGTGTTGAAAAATTACACCAATTACAAAGTCGCGTACAACTTGGCGTTAAAAATTCAGGGCAAAGACACGGAAGTGGATAGCCAAAGAGCGACGGTAAAATTAAATCAATGGGTGCGGCTGCATGATTACAATATTGCGCAAAAAGTGCAGGTGATTGTGGAACATTTTAAAACCAATGTGATGGGTTTGCTGGGTGGTCAAGCAAAAGCAATGGTGGTGACCAGTTCACGCAAAGAAGCGGTGCGTTATAAACAGGGGTTTGATAAGTATATTGTCGCTCAGGGTTATCAGAATATTCACGCGCTGGTGGCGTTTTCGGGTGAAGTGGAATTTACCGATAAAGACCCGAATTCAGAAAATGTGCTGGGTGAAAAATTCACTGAAAACAATATGAACACCCATTTAAAAGGGCGGGATTTGCGCAAAGCCTTTGATTCGGATGATTATCAGGTGATGATTGTGGCTAATAAATTCCAAACAGGCTTCGATCAGCCTAAGTTGTGCGCGATGTATGTCGATAAAAAATTAGGCGGCGTGGAGTGTGTGCAGACACTGTCACGGTTGAATCGTGTTTATCCCCATAAAGCGGAAACAGGCACGTTTGTGCTGGACTTTTTTAATGAGCCTGAGGATATTCTGGAAGCGTTTCAGCCGTATTATCAAACCGCTGAACTCGCCGATGTCTCTGACCCTGATTTGATTTTTAATTTATTTGATAAGTTGCGGGCAGCGGGTATTTTTACTTGGCAGGAAGTGGAAGACTTTTGCGCGGCGTTTTTTGTGAGAGCGAACACTGATGCGACGATTATTAATATTTGTAAACCCGCAGTAGAGCGGTGGCAAAAACGCTATCAATCGGCGATTGCCGCCCATAAACACGCTAAAATGATACTGGAACACACTAAAAAATCCGCTGATGTGGTGTTGATAACCAATGCCGAAAACAGTGTGAAAGACTGTAAAACAGAAATCGACGCGCTGGACATTTTTAGAAAAGATTTAGGCACGTTTACCCGCTTTTATGAGTTCATGTCGCAAATTGTCGATTATGACGATAAGCATCTGGAAAAACTGAGTTTGTATGCGCGTTTGTTGCGTCCGCTGTTGCGTGAGGGTTTTATAGAGGAAGATGAGCTGGATTTAAGCAATGTGCAGTTGAGTCATTATCGGCTGGCGATTATTCACCAACAAGATTTACGCCTTAAAGAAGCGGGGGATTATCAGCTTGAACCCAGTAACGGTGTAGGTTCAGCACAAGCCAAGGATAAACAGGAAGAATTTCTCTCGGAGATTATTAAACGCTTGAATGAGATTTTTGATACCGAGAAGCTAACCGACACTGACATGGTGAATTACGCACACACCATCAAGGATAAAATCCGTGAAAACGCGCTAGTGATGAAACAAATTAAAAATAATTCACCTGAACAAGCCATGCTGGGCGATTTTATCAAAGCCATTGATGATGCGGTGATTGATAGCAGTGAAGTACATAATAACCAAATGTTGCAATTATTATCCGACCCCGCCAGAGCGGCGAATTTTGCTAGGGTGGTGTTTGAGTTGTTGCAGCATTGATTGATATAGCTAACCGTTAATAAAATGATTACAAAACTGTTCGCACACGCTGCATCACTGCCATTAAGTTAAGAAAAACCCCAGCGGGGTGAAATGTTTGTAGACCAACCGTTTTATATGATTTCCCAGCCCCGTAGGGGTGAAATGTTAGATGAGGACAAACATTTTGCCCCTACGGGGCTTGATTGTGTTTATATTTTGTTGCTACAAACATCTCACCGCTACGCGGTTACGAACAGTTACGCTTAACTGCGGGCAGTGACGCGCTGCGTGGAAACGAGATAAATGTGGCAAATTTTTAGCGCAGTTTCGGGGCTTCAGCGATAAAGTGCTTAATCGCCTGTAATACTTCTTCGCAATGATTGGCAACTTTGATTTTGCGCCATTGTTTAACCAGCACGCCGTCTGGATTAATCAGAAAACTGCTGCGGTCGATGCCGCGTACTTGTTTGCCGTACATGGGTTTTATTTTTATCACGTCGAACATCTGACATAATTGTTCATCCTGATCGGCGAGCAAGTCAAACGGCAACTCATATTTGGCTTTAAAACGGTCATGACTGCGTACGCTGTCACGCGACACGCCCAGAATGACGGTATTGAGGGCGGCAAATTTGGCACTGGCATCACGAAAATCCTGCGCTTGCTGGGTGCAACCTGCGGTATTGTCTCTGGGGTAAAAATAAATCAGTACAAAATAGCCTGAGTAATCCGATAAATGAATCGTTTTATCGTCTGTAGCACGGGCTTCAAAATCAGGCACAGGCTGGTTGAGTGTAACTTGGGTCATGAGGTGTCCTAACGTTTAACAGGTTCAAGAATAGCGTCTATGTTGAGCTGATCGCACAAATCCATAAACTCTTCGCGTAATATCAGCAGTGAGACTGAGGGAGGCACTAAAATAATCAGCTTACTGGAAAATACCGATGATTGCAGATAAGGGGCTTGGTAAGAACTGCCGGTAATTTCTTCAATCTCAATATCATGGTCCATTAAAAAGGTGGCAATGGATTCAACAACGCTCTCGTGGTCGAGCGAAATGGTTTCCACTGAATAAGGTAAATAATCTTTGGTTTTTTCTTTTGGCTCGGTGCGCAGGGTATGAACTTTAATGTCCAGACGTTTTTGAATCAGCTCCAAGGTATTTTCAAATTTAGCAATTTGATTCCAGTTACCGTCAATCAGCAGATAAGCGGCAGTAGCCTGACCGATGCAGGAGGATTTTATGTCTAAAATATTACATTTACAGTCGCGGATAGCAGGCAATATTTCCGCCATAAAACGACTTTGATGATGCCCTAAAATGGTGATGGCTAGTTGCATAGTATTGTGTGTTCTTTTGGAGATTATGGGCAAATGAGCGAAACTTTATCAACATAAAGTTCCATTAGTATTAGAATATAGAATAAAGCATTTTCAGACCGCCACGCATGAAAATGATGCTTACGTTTCAATTTACTCCTAATCCATGAGTTCAACGATGACCGATTCAATAGATGAAAAACCCACACCCAGACGCAACAGACTGAATTCTCAGGCGGAGAATTTCGATTTTGACTTGGTTGAGATGCAGGCAACGCCCGATCAGGAAGACCCTGAACCCAGCGCATTAGGTGGTATTGTCACCGATAATTTGTTTGCTGATAACACGGAAATTCAGCAACCAAGTCCTGAACAGCCTGCTGAACCCGATAGTTTCATCACGAACAAACCCACTACACTGATTGCCCCTGCACAGGTTATTCCTGAGATAAAAACCAATTTTTATGTCGATTATTTCGATCAGCGTAAACCCGTTAAAGCGGCAAAAGTACAACCTGCGCCCGTCGAGAATACCGCTCAACCCAGCACCGTTGATGATAGGAGTCAAGATGCCATGACAACCGAACCTGCTGCTGAAACACCACCCGCCGACTCGTTTTATAGCGACTATGATGATGCTCCTGCTATTAATGGCTCAGGCATCGCGGTCGTTGCGTTAAGTCAATTTAAATCCAAACAAGAACGCATTAATCAACAACAGGAAGAGCTGATACACGAGTTTTCCGAGCAAGTAAAAAAGGCAAAATCCGCTACCAACACGGCGGTATTTTTTGGTGTCGTCGCGCTGGTTGCCGTCGCCGCAGTGGGTGTGATGCTGTTACAAACCAAATCAGAAGTATCTGATTTGGCAGGCACAACCACCGCCATCAAAGACGACATAAAAAATATTGCCAAAGTAACACCTGACGACATGGAAGGCACCGATCCTGCAATAGATCAGTTAAACCAAAAGGTTGAGGATGTTATCGAACAGTTAAATGAAGTCGCCGCACATCAAAGCAAAAGCTCTGGCTCAGAAAAAACCGCCAAACTCGCAGCCAATGTCATCCCTGCCCCGATAGAAAAAGCAGAAATGACTGCCAAACCGGCAGCGAACCCAACTCCCGCTGCACCCGTAGAAAAAACAGTGGTTGCCGCCAAAATAGAAGCACCTAAACATCAGGCAACTGCCGCCGTCACGGTTGCCGAGAAAAAACCCGCACCTGAAACTGCCGCTAAAGCCGTACCGCCTGCCAGCAAAGCCGTTAAAACTACGCCCGCCGAGCCAGTCGCGCCTGTCGTTAAAGTCACAACAGGCAAACCGTCGGAAGATACTGCAAAAACGGCAGGTAAAACAGGTGTCTATGCGCCTAAAAAACTCAGTGACATTCCTGATAAAGCCATGCAGGTTCCTGCCAATGACATTAATAAAGTAGTGAATGCCGCTGCGGCAACTACTGCTGCCGCCAATCAAAAAGCCGCCGCTACTGCCGCACCACAAACCGCTACCGCCAAACCGCAAACCAATGCAGGCTGGACAGTTAATCTTGGCTCATCCAATAAACTGGACGAAGCGAAAAGTACCGCCGCCCGCTTTACGCAAAAAGGCATACCCGTCACTATTTCTTCAGCCACCGTTAAAAACGTCACCCGCTATCGCCTGCAAGTGAAAGGCTTTAAAACCAAAGAAGAAGCCGCCGCGTATGCCAACAAAGCCAAAACCACGCTCAATTTAGATTCCGTGTGGATTAACCCCTAATCGCCGCCATGCCGAAACAAAAACTGGTCGTTGCCATCTCATCCAGAGCCTTATTCAATCTGGATGAGTCACACGCTGTCTTTGAAAGCCAAGGCAAAGAAGCCTTTTGCCGCTATCAAATAGAGCATGAGGATGAAGTATTGGACGCAGGTTACGGCTTTGCGTTAGTTAAAAAACTACTGGCGATTAATGCAAGCAGCCCCGATGATCCCTTTGTTGAAGTGATTTTAGTCTCACAAAACAGCGCGGATACAGGCTTACGCATCTTCAACTCCATTGCCCATTACGACTTGGATATTACCCGCGCCGCGTTTACCAGCGGCGCATCACCCTACAACTATATTTCGGCATTCGGCGCGCATTTGTTTTTATCCACCAATGTGGATGATGTCACCAAAACCTTAAACGCGGGCTATGCCGCTGCCACTATTTTAAACGGCTCAGCACTGACCCCTACCTCGACCCAGCTGCGTATTGCCTTTGATGGTGATGCGGTATTATTTTCCGACGAATCAGAACGCATATTTCAACAACGCGGTTTAGAAATTTTTGCTGAAAATGAACGCCACGAAGCCAAAAATCCGTTATTGGGCGGGCCGTTTAAAGATTTTCTCGGTGCCTTGCATCACATTCAAAACCAGTTTGAACCCGATAAATCACCGATAAGAACCGCATTAGTCACCGCACGCAGTGCGCCTGCACATGAACGAGTGGTAAGAACCTTACGCGCGTGGGGCATACGGATTGATGAAGCGTTATTTTTGGGCGGATTACCGAAAGGCGCGTTTCTCAAAGCCTTTGGTGCAGACATCTTTTTTGATGATCAAAAAGGACATTGTGAATCAGCGGTTGCAGAGCAGGTATCTGCCGCTCATGTCCCGCATGGTATTAAAAATCAGAAAATCGAAGCCGAATAAAGACCTGCGAGGTTTTAAAAACCTCGCAGGTCTTAGCAATGCTTAATCTTAATGGCTGGTTTCGACTTTCGCGCCTTTAGTTTGACCAATCGCCGCTAACACATCGTTAAACCAAGGGGTATCAATATCAAACGGTTTGCCGCCTTTAATGCGTGGGAATTCAATCGCGCGTAACACATTGCCGTTATCTTCATCATGACCGATAACGCCCGCTTCACGACGCAACGCACATTCCACAGCCAAATCAGTACAGGATTTAATCAAACGAATATCTTCAATGTTAGAAGCCGCCGCGCGTGCAAAATAACCTGATTTTTGTACCAGCGTTTTTTCCGCACCCAACATTTCCGCAAATTGTTCGCCGAACCATTTACCGGGGTTCACTGCATCCAATTTCACATGACCAAACGCATCGCGTGGCACTTCCTGACCTTTAGCCAGCATTTCTGCCACGATAGTTTCCACGCCCGCACCTTCTGATACGAAGATATTAACGCAATCGACTTTATCCATAATTGCGCGTAAACGTGCCGCTTCCGCTGCAATATCAAAATCCATTTCAGGAATAAATACCGCGTGAACTTCATACGATTCACGCGATAAGCCTAATTCTGGCAACCATTCAGCACGGTCTAATAATTTACGGTATTCAACAGCCGTTGCCGCTGTCAACCAACCACAACTACGACCCATGACTTCATGAACGATGAGCATTCTTGGGTTCGCATTGTTTTCCGCGACTACGTTTTGGAAATAACGTGCGCCCTGTTCAGCCGCTGTCCACGCGCCCAATGATTGTTTAATCGGGAACACATCGTTATCAACGGTTTTAGGTAAACCGATAACGGTTAAACCATAATTATTGTCAGCCAAGAATGCCGCCAAATCAGCCGCCGCCGTGTTGGTATCATCACCGCCAATCGTGTGCAGAATATCCACGCCGTCTTTAATCAACTGGTCAGCCGCCACTTTTTGTGGATTTTCGCCTTCTTGTACCAAACCACGTTTTACGCAATCTTTTACGTTGGTTAATTTAACGCGGCTGTTACCAATCGGCGAACCACCAAAACGGTGTAACAAACCTGCTTTTTCACGAATTTCTGGCGTAACCACATAAGAATCACCTAACAGCAAGCCTTTATAACCGCTACGGTAGCAGATGATTTCAATGCTGGGATCAATTTCAGTATAACGCTCAATCAAACCACCAACGGCAGAGCTAAGACAAGGAGCTAATCCGCCAGCGGTAAGAATGGCGACTTTTTTAGGTTTGTTCATAACAGACTCACTAAAGTTAAAAGTTAAGGTTTATCGCGGCAACGCACTGAACAATCCAGCGCGCAGGCTTTCGATGTCGCAGAATTTTATCATAGTCATTCGCAACTTAGGCAGTGTTGAACTTGCAATAGTCCTGCTAGGGGCAAAAGCGGCATCTATGGTACAGATTGCTAGTAGTGGTAACGGCACGAAACGATATAAATCGTTCCGTCTTCGGGTAAGTAAACAAGGCGATGTTCGTGAGTAATTCGTCTTGACCAAAAACCCGTCAGATTTTCTGTCAGTGGTTCTGGTTTACCTGTGCCTTTGAAAGGATTACCCTGACATTCATCAATAAGGTTATTAATTTTATCAAGTATTTTGGTGTCTTCTTTCTGCCAAAAAATATAATCCTCCCATCCAATATCAGTAAATGAGACTTTGGCAGATTTAGCTTGTTGCTTATTTTTACTCTTCTTGTTCGACATTGCGGATGAGTTCTCGCGGTTGAGACTTGCCCGCTTTAAGTTGCGCGATGGATTCCATTAAACGACTCGCATTATTGGCAGAACCCAGTAAATACATGGTTTCTTTCATGCTATTAAAATCGGCTAACGATAGCATTACAACGTGTTCACCGCTTACACGAGTAACGACAGTCGGTGTGTGATCTTTGCAAACATCGTCCATTACAGTCTTTAAGCTGGCTCGTGCTTCGCTAAAGGTTAAAATATTCATCATGACTCCACCTAAATTGATGATAAATTGTACAATATCTTGTACACGCCTTGCGAGTGAAAAATTAGTTTCGGTCTCGTTCCCACGCGCCGCGTGGGAATGCAGTAACGGCGTGCCACGCCGTACATCTCACACTCCAAAACAACATACCCGCACCTTTAAAAAATCCATGCTATCCGTGCCGCATTCTGTTACACAACGCGGCGCGTTGACACTGCATTCCCACGCCGCGCGTGGGAACGAGATAAGACGCGCCGCGTCTTGCACCGCAGCGCGGTGCAAAGACATTTACACCAACACCTCTTCCGCACTCGGTTGGCTTAAAAACGCAGTGGGGCTGGCGGTTAAGCCGTACGCGCCAGATTGATAGACGACGACAAAATCACCGACTTCGGCGACGGGTAATAATATTTTGTCGGCGAGTATATCCAATGGCGTACACAGGCTGCCGACGATATTCACGGTTTCCTGTTGTTCGGCGTACATTTTATTACCGATGGCAATCGGGTAGTTTTTGCGGATGACTTGCCCGAAATTACCTGAGGCGGCGAGGTGGTGATGCAAACCGCCATTGACGACTAAATATACTTGCCCGCGCGAAATTTTCTTATCCACCACTTGGCAGACGTACACGCCCGCTTCACCGACCAGATAACGCCCTAGTTCAATAATCAGTTCGGCGTTAGGTTGTGCGACTTTGACAATATCCATCTGCACGGCAAGTGCGTCACCGACTTGTTGGGTATTGAGCGGTGTTTCATTGGCAAAATAGGGAATGCCGTAACCGCCGCCGATGTTGAGTTTTTTGATGCCGTTGGGGCAGAATTCCAGCAAGCGCAACGCGAGCGCGATACTTTGTTGCTGAGCTTCAATCAAGGCTTCGGATTTGAGATTTTGCGAGCCGCTGTAGATATGGAAGCCTTGAAAATCCAACTCTAAAGCGTGTACCCGTCGCAATACGGCGGGCAGTTGTTCTTCATCAATGCCGAACGGTTTTGCACCGCCGCCCATTTTCATGCCTGAACTTTTCAGTTCAAACGCGGGATTAATACGAATGGCAACCGAGGCAGTAATGCCCGTTTGTGCGGATAACTGGGCGATGGTTTCCAGTTCATTGAACGATTCCACGTTGATGGTAATGCCTGCGGCGATGGCTTGGCTTAATTCGGCGGGACGTTTGCCCGGCCCTGCAATGCTGATATGTTCAACAGGCATCGCGGTATCTAAAGCGGTTTTCATTTCTGCCGCTGATGCCACATCAAACCCATCGACTAAACCTGCCATCAGCTGCACCACCGCAGGCATGGGATTGGCTTTCAGCGCGTAGTGAATTTTTAACTCAGGCGGCATTTGTTGGCGTAACTCTGCCATGCGCTTGATGATAGCCTGTCGGTCATAGGCATAAAACGGCGTGCTGCCGACCCGATTGACGAGACGGGTTAGTTCTATACCGCCGATGCTTAGCTGATTGTTAATGCACGGCTGGTGCTGAGGCGTGTGTGTGGTCATAATAAAATTCAATGGTTATGTTCATCGTTCCAATGCTCCGCGTTGGAATGTTCAAGAGGACGCTCCAGCGTCTTCGTTCCAGATTGTGTTTTATTGATGTGTGCTTAAACAATGAAGACGCTGGAGCGTCAACGGCTACATTCCAACGCGGAGCATTGGAACGATAAGCACTTTTTCGTACTGTTCGTGTCTTTCGTGGACAATAGTTTCTTTTAACTCACTACCGAGAAAAGTTCGGCACATTGTTGAGCCAGTGCGTTACGGTCGATTTTACCGTTCGGATTTTTCGGCAAATGATCTAACACGATAATTTTAGCAGGCAGCATAAAGTTGGGCAGTTGCGCTTGGCAATGTTTCATTAACAGGGCTTCGTCGTAGTGGTGTTCTGGACTTAGCACGACGACAACCGCCTGTCCTAAACTCTCGTGTTCTATGCCAATGGCGGCGGCTTCTTTGGCAAATCCTGAGCTATAAATTACTTCTTCAATTTCTGTCGGGCTGATTCGGTAACCTGAGCTTTTTATCATGTCATCTTTACGCCCGACAAAATACAAATAACCCTCCTCGTCCATCGTCACGGTATCACCCGACCAGACGGCGATTTCAGGAAACGGCAACGCGGCGTTTTGTTGGGGTGCGGGCTTGAAACGTTCAGCGGTTTTAATCTGGTCATTCCAATAACCCAGTGCGACTAATGAACCACGATGCACCAGCTCTCCTGCTTCATGCGCGACGCAGGGCGACCCATCTTCACGCACCACTAAAATATCCGCATTGGGTATGGCTTTGCCGATAGAATCAGGGCGGCTGTCCAATTGGTCAGGCGGTAAATAAGTGGAACGAAACGCTTCGGTTAAACCGTACATTAAAAAAAACTGCCCGTTCGGTACACGCTGACGTATCGCGCTCAACACCGCTTTGGGCAGTTTGCCGCCTGAGTTGGTCAGGTAGCGCAGATGCTCATTAATACTGGGCGACCAGTCCAGTTTTGCCAGTTGCGCCCATAATGGCGGCACACACGCCAAGCCTGTGATTTTGTGCGTTTCCAAGGTCTTCAGCACATCACGCGGCAATAAATAATCCAGCAACACGCAACACGCGCCATTCAATAATGCGCTAAGCAGTTGGTTTAAACCGTAATCAAAACTGAACGGCAGCACGGCTAATAAGCGGTCTGCTTCCGTGATGCTTAAATATTCACTGACACTTTTCGCGCCTGCCACCAAATTACGGTGCGATAACACCACGCCTTTGGGTTTGCCCGTACTGCCTGAGGTGTACAGTATCGCCGCCATATCGGTGTCGATAATGTTGGGCGTTGGGTGTATGACCGCGTTTTGTAAATAGGTATCCCAGTTTAGAATTGAGTATGACTGCCAGTCCTTTGGAGGACTGGCAGTCGTGTCATTGTTTACTAACACAACGGTATGCAAATCTGGGCAATTGTCCAACACAGGCGCGAGATTTTGCAAGCGGGCGCGTGAGGTAATCAGAATATGCACATTACAATCATTCAGAATATATGCCACTTGCGGAGCTTTTAATACAGGATTAATCGGTACGAACACGCCACCCGCCAAGCTGATTGCCAGCACACTGCTGACGGTTTCCAGTTGTTTGGGCAGAAAAATTGCCACGCGCTGTTGGGGCTTTAAATGACTGGCTACTAAAGCCGCTGCTTGTTGTTGCACCTGCTGCGCCAGTTGTTCATAACACACGGTGGTTTTTTTGTGGGCGATAGCAGGGCGAAGCGGGGCGTGTTGTGCGGTCTTGAACAGCAGGTGATGTAGTAATGTGGGCATGAATGAACTCAGGGTATTTCTATTTATATCAGTTGTTTCGATTTTAACAGCTCCACTGCAAAAACCGCTTAATTTTTAGATAATTACGTTTAGCATGATGCCGTTCAGGGTGATAATATGAACCTTATTTTTGTGTCAACAGCATTATTTGCATCGCTGTTGAAAAAACCGACACAAGGCACGTCATCATCATGAACCACATTTATCACAGCATCTGGAACGAAGCCTTAGGCGCGTGGGTTGCGGTGTCTGAAATCAGCAAAGGTCAGGGCAAACGCTCGGCGAATCGCCGTAAAAATCCGATGACCGCCAATAACGTAGGGTGGGCATCGCCTACCAGAGAATGCGAGTCCGAACGGTGGGCAATGCCCACCCTACTGACGGGCTTACTGCTGTGTTCATCACCCAGTTGGGCGTTACCGACAGGCGATCAATTAGTTGCAGGACAAGCCACGGTCAGCAATCCCAATGCCAACGTGATGCAGATTGACCAGAGCAGCCAGAAAGCCGTGGTAAATTGGCAGGGCTTTTCCGTCGGGCAGAATGAAGCGGTCAACATTAATCAACCCAATGCCCAAGCCGCGTTATTGAATCGTGTCGTCGGTCAGGATGCCAGTCAGATTCAAGGCAAAATCAACGCCAACGGGCAGGTGTATCTGGTCAATCCCAACGGCGTGGTATTCAGCAAAACTGCCCAAGTCGATGTCGGCGGCTTGGTCGCCACCACGCACAACATCAAAGACGCGGATTTTATCGCGGGCAACAATCACTTCACCCAAGACGGCGCGAAAGGCACGGTAGCCAATCACGGTACGATTAACACCGCTAATGGCGGCGTGGTCGCCCTGATTGGTGAACAAGTCACCAACACAGGCACGATTAATACCCCGAAAGGTACTACTGCTTTAGCCGCTGGTAAAACCGTCGATTTAGATTTTAAAGGCGACGGACTCGTTGAAGTCAAAGTCACCGAAGCCGCGTTAAATGCACAGATTACCAACCAAGGCGCGCTGCAAGCCGATGGCGGACGTGTGGTACTCACCGCCAAAGCCGCCAACTCATTGATAGACAGCGTCATCAATCAGGAAGGCGTGATTCGTGCGCAAGGCATGACTGAACGCAACGGCGAAATTATCCTAGACGGCGGCTATGTGTCGCAGACAGGTACGCTGGATGCCTCAGGAAAAACAGGCGGCAAAATAGATATTAACGCCCGCGCTATTTTAGATGCAGGCAAAACCAACGCTGACGGCACAGCAGGCAACGGCGGCACTATCAACCTGAAAGCCAGTGATGCCATTATCCAAACCGCAAATGCAGACACCCGCGCCAACGGCACAACGCAAGGCGGGACGGTACATCTGGAAGCCACCAACAGCGTGTTCACCTCAGGCAAAATCAGTGCGACAGGACAACAAGGCGGCACGATTGACGTAGTTTCATCTGACCGCGTGGTCTTGGCGGCGGCGGATGTGGACGCATCAGGCACAGACCAAGGCGGCTTGGTCAGAATCGGCGGTGATTTTCATGGGGCGAATGCCAACTTACCCAACGCCAAAACCACGATAGTCAACGGCTCAACCAAAATCAAAGCCGACGGCGGCAAAGGCAAAGTCGTCATCTGGTCAGATACGCAAACCGACTATGACGGCTCTATCAGTGCCAATAAAGCAGGCGAGATTGAAGTGTCCAGTAAAGGCTTGCTGAATTATGCAGGGCGGGCTGATGCAGGTGTCGGCGGCAGCTTGTTGCTTGACCCGAAAAATATCGTCATTGCCGCTAATGCGGGCGTGGCTAATTACTCGCTGATTGATCCGCATAAGGCGGCGGGGAATGGCTTTGGTGCTAATGCCGTGTTGCTGACCTATGGCAATACAGTGGTCAGCAGCCCGTTAGATAGTTTTGCGGCAAGCAATGCAGGGGCAGTCTATCTGTTCAATACCACCACAGGCGCATTACTGTCTGCACTGACAGGCTCTCAAGCGAATGATAATATCGGTTTGGCGGTCGATGGTATTACCGCATTAAGCAACGGCAATTATGTGGTGAGCAGTAGCAACTGGGACAATGGTTCGATTATCAATACAGGTGCGGTCACATGGGGTGATGGTGCGACGGGTATCAGCGGCATGGTCAGTGCCAGTAATAGTCTGGTTGGCTCTACAGCGAATGATGCAATCGGTAATTTCGGTGTTACCGCCTTGCAAAATGGCAATTATGTGGTGAAAAGTCCTTTCTGGGACAATGGTGCAATCGTGAATGCAGGGGCGGCAACCTTTGGTAATGGCGCGACGGGGACTGTCGGCGCAGTGAGTGCCAGTAACAGTTTGGTCGGTGTCAGTACCGCTGACAATGTGGGTACTGCGGTGACTGCGTTGAGCAGTAATAATTATCTGGTGAGCAACAGTAATTATGTGGTGAGTAGCAGTAACTGGAGCAATGGCACGATACAGAATGTCGGCGCGGCAACGTTTGGCGATGGCACAGTAGGTATCACAGGCATCATTACGGCGACCAATAGCTTAATAGGTGCTGTTGCGGGTGATACGGTAAGCAATAGCGGTATCACTGCCTTAAGCAACGGCAATTATGTGGTGACCAGCAGCAACTGGGATAATGGCACGATACAGAATGTCGGCGCGGCAACGTTTGCCAATGGTTTAACGGGGCTTAGCGGCATAGTGACTGCGACTAACAGCTTGATAGGCTCGAGTGTGAATGACTTTGTCGGTAACTGGGGTGCCACTGCTCTGACGAACGGTCATTATGTGGTGCGCAGCGGCAGCTGGGCGAACGGTGCCATTCTGAGTGTCGGCGCGGTAACGTGGGGCAATGGCAATACGGGCATTATCGGTGCGGTCAGTGCCACCAACAGTTTGATAGGTGCGACGGCGGGTGATGCGGTCGGCGGTGGTTTTGGCGTGGTCACGGCGTTAAGCAACGGCAATTATGTGGTCGGCAGTCCGAACTGGTCAAACGGCACGGTACTTTTTACGGGTGCGGCAACGTGGGGTAATGGCGCGACGGGTATCAGCGGCACGATTAACGCTGCCAACAGTCTCATTGGTACGAGTCTCTATGATTTTGTCAGTCGCAGCGGTATCACGGCGTTAAATAATGGCAACTATGTGGTCGGCAGTGCCGGTTGGTCGAATGGTACGCTATCGGGTGCAGGGGCGGCAACGTGGGGCAATGGCAGTACGGGCATTATAGGGACGATCAGCGGCACCAATAGTTTGATAGGCTCGGCGATAGGTGATGGGGTGAGCAGTGGCGGTATTACTGCATTGACCCCCAACGATATGTATTCATTCACGGGTAACTATGTGGTGAGCAGTCCCAACTGGAGCAACGGCACGATAACCAATGTCGGCGCGGCAACGTGGGGCAATGGCGACACGGGCATCATCGGTACTATCAGCTCCACCAATAGTTTAACAGGCTCGACGGCATTTGATCGCGTGAGCAGTGGCGGCATCACTACTTTGAATGACAATCTATCATTCATGTTTCACACACTTAAAAACACTGGCAATTATGTCGTTTCCAGCACCAACTGGAATAATGGCGGCAATGCCAATGTCGGTGCGGCAACGTGGGGTGATGGTAATACGGGTATCACGGGCATCGTCAGCACCACTAACAGTTTAACAGGTTCAGTTGCAGGTGATTTCTCCGGCAGTGTAGTGACCAAGGAGGTTAATTACGGTGTCATTGATCTGCACAACAACAATTATGCGGTGCATAGCGGCAGTTGGGATAATGCAGGCTTGGTCGATGCGGGGCAGGTGCGCATCGTCACGCCGCAAAATATCTACTTTAACAACGGCGTAGGTCAGGACATGACCTTTAATCCGTCAACCCTCGCTACTACACTGGCATTAGGCACAAACATCGTGCTACAGGCGAACAACGACATTACGCTGGATGCCGATATTAATGTCAGCGGGAATAAAGGCGGTATTTTGACCTTAAAAGCAGGGCGTAATATCACTCTGAATGGCAGAATTAATACTGCCAATGGGAATTTCAGCGCGATTGCAGGTGACCGTAATGCGCTTGCTTCGGATCGTGACGCGGGTACGCCAACTATTACGCTGGGGTCGGGCGCAAGCATTAACACGGGAATAGGCAGGGTGATTCTGGCGGCTATTGGCGGTAATTTTATCAACAACACAGGCTCAACTACGCCTATTACCGCCAGTCGATGGCAGGTGTATTCCACCGACCCCAGACTCAATCAACGCAACGGTATGGTCGCCGATAGCAAACAGTACGGGCAAGCCTACGGGGGACAAGTACCAGCACTGCATTCACTCATGTTGAACGTTGGCGGCGGAGCAGATCATTGGGTACAAAGTTACGCAGATACAGGCAACTGGTTCTTATACAGTGTCACACCGGTATTGACGATTACCCCTAACAGCCAAACCATTGCCTACGGCGCAAATCCCGCTGACATCACTTTCAGCATTTCAGGCTTTCTTGATGATGACACCTACGACACGGCAGGCATTTATGGTTCTGCCTTGTTTGAACTTGAACAATTCACCGGCAAATCAGGCAGCTATAATATTGAGTATCTAAAAGGCTTTGCAAGCCGTTTGGGGTATGTGTTCGCTGATAATATCGCGTCGATTAACGAATTGACGGTTGCCGCCCTGCCCATCATTAAAACCCCTGAATTCAATCGACCACTGTCGCAACCAGCGGCTTCACCCCTGCGGCAAATGCTATCGACACCCATCACCGTATTACAACAATCGACTACTTTTTTATATGGCTATCGTGAAACCTTGCAGTCCGATGATAACAGCCTTGAGTTAATCGAAATTGAAAACGACGGTCTGAAATTAACGGATACAGTAAAAATGCACATCACCTTTCCCGCCAATGCCTGTGCATCAACAGCCAGTACAACGTAAACCAAAATAAGAGAACGCTGTTAATCGCAGCGTTCAAAAATATCCTCTTCCCATTGCATGAGTGATATTTCTATTTTCCAATGAGTAAAACTTTTAAAAGTTGCTTTAGTCTAATTGTTATTTGGCAACTTTACGCAAATATAAGGCAAGCCATCATGAACCACATCTATCACAGCGTCTGCAACAAAGCCTTGTCCGCGTGGATTCTTGTTTCAGACATTGCTACAGGGCAAGGCAAGTGTTCACCACACCGCCGCAGTCAGCTGTTAGCAGTCAGTTTACTGGTGTGTGCCGCGCCCGCTTGGGCATTACCGCTGGGCAATCAACTGATTGCAGGACAAGCCACTGTTACCAATGGCGTTATCCCTACTGCCAACGTGATGCAAATCAACCAAACCAGCCAGAAAGCTATTATCAACTGGCAGGATTTTTCTGTGCAGCCGAATGAAACGGTCAACATTCAACAGCCCAACGTCACTGCCGCGCTGTTAAATCGCGTGGTCGGTCGCAATGCCAGCCAGATTCAAGGGCAGATTACCGCCAATGGGCAAGTGTATCTGATTAATCCGAATGGCATTTTGTTCAGTCCCTCCGCACAGGTCGATGTCGGCGGTCTGATAGCCTCTACCCACAATATCAACAACGCGGATTTTCTGGCGAACAATCAATTGCACTTTACCCAAAATGGCACACAAGGCAGTGTTGAAAATCAGGGCATCATAAGAACCACCGATGGCGGCGTGGTGGCGTTAATCAGTGACAGCGTTATCAATACAGGCACTATCAGCACCCCGAAAGGCACAACGGCACTTGCTGCGGGTAAAACCGTTGATCTGGATTTTAAGGGTGATGGACTGGTTGCGGTCAGCGTCAGTAAAGATGCGTTAACCGCTGCCATTGTTAATAGAGGCGCGATACAAGCCGACGGCGGCAGAGTGATATTAACGGCAAAAGCCGCAGGTAATCTCATCAACACCGTCATTAACCAAAATGGCATTATTCGCGCCCAAGGGCTGGTACAACGCAACGGTGAAATTATTCTCGATGGTGATACCGTAACACAAACAGGGACGCTGGATGTTTCAGGTAGCACAGGCGGTACCGTCAATATCAACGCCGCCAGTCTTACTGACTCAGGCACCATCAATGCTAATGGTGCGGCAGGCAGTGGCGGCAATATCAACATGATTGCCAGTGATGCTATTATTCAAACCGCCTCGGCAAACACTCACGCCAATGGCTCAACCACAGGCGGCACAGTACATCTTGAAGCCGCCAACACGCTATCAAGCTCAGCTAATCTCAGTGCAACAGGCGAACAAGGCGGTGTTATCAGCGCAGTTGCAGGCAATAGCGTTACCTTGGCGGCGGCTCAATTCGATGCGTCTGGCAGTAAATCAGGCGGCTCAATCAGCATAGGCACAAGCAATGCTTATAGCAATAACAGTAATAACGGCAACAACGGTAACAACGGTAACAACGGCAACAATGGCAATAATGGCAATAATGGCAACAACGGCAACAATGGCAACAATGGCAACAACGGCAACAATGGCAACAATGGCAACAATGGCAACAACGGCAACAACGGCAACAACGGCAACAATGGCAACAATGGCAACAATAATAAGATCATTACCACACAAACTACCTTCATTGACGGCACAAGCACACTAAAAGCCGATGGTGGCGCAGGCAAAGTGCTTGTCTGGTCTGACAATCAAACTGATTATTACGGCTCTATCAGTGCCAATAACGGCGGCAATATAGAAGTATCCAGTAAAGGAATGCTGACTTACGCGGGTTCTGCCTATGCAGGTGTGGGAGGCAATTTATTAATAGACCCGGAAAACCTTATCGTTTTCCAGTTTGCATCAACACCAAGAAGTGCGTTTGCCGGCAGCTCGGCAATTGATGCGCTGAAGTTGGCAGAAACACTGGCATCAGGCACCAATGTCACCCTGCAAGCCGATAACACCATCACCTTTAAAGACAATCTCTTTGTCAACGGCAGCAACGGCGGTGCGTTAAATCTATACGCAAACCGTATTAACCTGAACAGCATTTATACTGCCAATGGCACATTAACGGCTGTTGCCACAGGCGAGGGTCTATCCGTCATAAAACTGGATTCAGGGGCAACCATCAATGCAGGTGCGGGTAACGTCATTTTAGCCGCTGATGTTTTCCGCAATAATTCAGGAAACCGCACACCCATTACCGCCAGCCAATGGCTGATATATACCATCGACCCCAGACTGAATAGTCTGAATGGTATGACCGCAGATGGCATCCATTACGATCAACCTTACACAGGAACAACACCGTACTATGCCAACACAGGAAACTGGTTTTTATACAGCACCTCGCTTGCCAAACGGAATCTTCCCCTCAATTTTGCCGGCTTTGCAAGTCTTACGGGTAACAACATCGGCGACATGACAGACTTTTATGAAGCGGAAATGTTCAACTTTAATTTTAATGACGCAGCAGATATTGCTTATTTGGAAGGTTTAGCAAACCCCGTCAACGTAGCGGCATCATCCTTATTATCACAAACTGCACCCTTACAAGCCGCCACCACTTTTCTAGCCACTCAGCAATACCATTCAAAACCCTATCACGACAACCTTGAACTGATTGAAATAGAAAAAGACGGCATAAGATTATCCAAAAACTGGCAAATGCACATAGAATTCCCTGTTAATGCCTGTATGGCAACGAGCAGCAAAACCTGATACAACACCCGCACATTTTTTTAACGCCGACATTATCATGACCAACATCACACATTTACAGCACGCACTTACTAATCTGCGCACGCATCTTGCAGCCAACCCTACTGATATTGATGCACTGGCAGATTTAGCGGTGATGTTGGCGCAATTGGGGCAAACCGAGCAGGCATTGGCGGTGCTGTTGCCTGCGGTGCAGCAACACCCGCAACATTTAGGTTTGCAACATAATTTAGCGGAACTGTACCGTAATATCGGCGCGACTGATAAAGCGGAACAACTTTTTACCGCATTGATTTATCAACAGCCGCTGTTTGTGCCTGCGTATCAATCGTTAATACTCATTTTGAACACGCAGCTGAGCACTACGCAGCTGACCACAGAACAACGCGCCGAGCTGTTATCGCGGCTTGCCATTATCACCAACAACATGGGCAACGCGCTGTTGGAAGCGGGACAAATGCAAGCCGCCGAAGCTGCCTATAGTGAAGCTCTGCAATACTGGGCAGATTATCCCAGTGCGCATTCCAATTTATCCAATGTGGCGCGACTCGTGGGCAGAATCAGCGACGCAGAAAGTCATGCGCGTAAAGCCTTGGCATTGCGCCCCGATTTTGCCGAAGCATGGAATAATTTAGGCACGGCGTTATCCGAACAAGGACGCTGTGCGGAAGCCATCAGCTGTTATCAACGCGCATTAGCAGTCAATCCCAATCAACTGGAAGCCCAGCACAATGCAGGCAGCGGCAGTTTATTTTTACAACTGTATCGTGATGATTTGACCAGCTCACAAGTGGTCGATGCACATAAACAATGGGGCGAATCGTTACGCTGCCCTGCCCTGCCCCACACTATTCCTGCTACTGACAAAATTCGCGTCGGCTTTATTTCTGCGGATTTTCGTGAACATTCGGTGATGTATTTTGCCGAAGGCTTGCTCGCACAACTGAATCGGCAGGAATTTGAGCTTGTCTGTTATGCCAATCAAACAGGCGAAGATTATGTGACGCAGCGTATCAAAGCCCTGCCGCTGTTATGGCGACCCGTTGCCGCGTTATCCGATGACGCATTAGGTGAGCAAATCCGACAAGATCAACTGCACGTCCTGATTGATTTAAGCGGACACAGTAAAGGGCATCGTTTATACGCACTGGCGAAAAAACCCGCGCCCATTATTGCCCTGTGGCTGGGTTATCCGTTCACCACAGGCTTACCCGCGTTTGATTATCGCCTGACCGATCAATGGGCAGATCCCGAAGCAGTCGCACCGCACCAGCACACCGAACAGGTGGTGTATTTACAAAACCAGTTTAATTATCGCCCGCACCCCAATGCCCTGCCCGTGAACGTGTTACCCGCATTACACAATGGCTACATTACTTTTGGTTCGTTGAATAATGTCCAGAAAATGAACCGTAGCGTGGTGGCAGTCTGGAGTGAAATTTTACTGCGCATACCCAACAGCCGCCTGATTCTGCAAAATAAACTACTGGTGGATGCAGGGGTTGCGGGGCGAATTCGCGGCTTATTTGAAGCTTTTGGTGTCGATACCCAGCGATTGGAATTTCGCCCTGCTTGTGAATATCATCTTAAAACCTACAACGAGATTGATATTGCCCTTGATCCTTTTCCGTTCAATGGCGCGACCACCACCTGCGAAGCCTTATGGATGGGATTACCTGTGCTGTCCTTGGCAGGTGATAACTCAGTGGCGCGTATGGGTGTGAGTATTTTATCGGCGGTGGGACTGGAACAAGACTGGCTGGCACATTCCACCGATGACTACATCGCCTTGGCACAACAGCACGCCGCAGCACTGGATAATTTAGCCGCGTTGCGGGCGGGTTTACGCGAGCGCGTTGCCAACAGCCAATTGTGTGACGATGACGCATTTACCGCTGATTTTGCCGCTTGTCTCAAACACATGGTGGCGCAAAAAATCGGCGCATACCAATAACTCAAACCTGCGAGGTCTTAAAGACCTCGCAGGTTTATTGATACCGTCGAACTTATCAACGCCCTTCTTTTGGTATTAATGAGCTTACCCCTTATGCCTATACAAAAAATTATTCTCCAAATAGAAAAATTAATCGACATCGGTATTGCCTTATCGTCTGAAAAAGAGTTTGCCAAACTATTAGAGAAAATAGTGCTGGGTGCAAAAGCCATTACCAATGCTGACGGCGGTAGCCTGTTTCTCACACGGGATGACGTGATGAGCATAGAAATTTTTCAGTCCGACAGCCTAGGTCTATTTTTTAACGACTGTAACAGCGACTTCATCGACAAGCCGCGTGTGCCGCTGTACAGCGAAAATGGCGAACCCAACCTGCGCAATGTCGTCAGCTATTCCTATCATAAAGATGAAACCGTTAATATCCGTGATGCCTACGATGCCGTTCATTTCGATTTTGTCGGCCCGCAAGAATTCGACAGAAAACACAACTACCGCTCCAAATCATTTCTGGCAATTCCGTTAAAAAATCACCAAGGCGAAACCCTCGGCGTTTTGCAACTGGTCAACGCCCTTGATGTTACCACGCAAGACATTGTCGATTTTGATCCTGTGTCCCAGCGTTTTGCCGAAGCACTCGCCTCGCAAGCCGCCACCGTATTAACCAAACAGCAACTGATTGGCGACTTAGAAACTATGTTTGAATCCATGATTAAACTGATTGCCACCGCCATTGACGAAAAATCGCCCTACACAGGCGCACATTGCCGCCGCGTACCCGAACTCACCATGATGATAGCCGAAGCCGCGCACAACACCGACTACGGCTATTTGCAAAATTTCCAACTCAGCGATGCAGACCGCTACGAACTCATCATTGCAGGTTGGTTACATGATTGCGGCAAAATTACCACGCCTGAATACGTTATCGACAAAGCCACCAAGTTAGAAGCACTCTTTGACCGCATTGACCTGTTAGCAACCCGCTTTGAAATATTAAAACGCGATGCCGAAATTGCCCTGCTCAAACAACAACTGGCTGAACAACAGGGCAATGCACAACTCAGCACCGCGCGGCAAGACCAGCTGCACACCACCATCAGCCGCTTAAATGATGATTTCGCCTTTATTAAACACAGCAATACGGGCGGTGAATTTATGTCCGATGCGGATATTCAACGCCTTACGTCGCTAAAAGCCCTTAACTGGCAGTTAAATAACACCGATACAGCGTTATTAAGCGAGGAAGAACTGTACAACTTAACTATTCGCAAAGGCACATTAACCACCGAAGAACGCCAGATTATCAACCATCACATCAACGCCACCATTGCCATGTTATCGGCAATTAAATTCCCCAAACACCTGCAAAAAGTCACCGAATACGCAGGCGGACACCATGAACGCATGGACGGCAAAGGCTATCCCAACGGACTGAACCGCGAACAAATGTCCATCCCCGCGCGTGTCATGGCAATCGCCGACATCTTTGAAGCCCTGACCGCCAAAGACCGCCCCTACAAACAAGGCAAAAAACTCTCCGAAGCCCTCGCCATCTTAGAGCAAATGAAAACCAACAATCACATCGACCCCGACCTATACGACGCATTCATCGCCCAAAAAGTCTATAAAGAATATGCAGAAATGTTTTTGGATGCTGAACAGATTGATATGGATTAGCTTGATTTGCAAAGATGAAATTCCTTATGCAATCACGCCAAACAGATAATGCTTTTTTCAGAATCCTTGCTGTCTGGCAGATTGTGAGCTGTGCGTATGTTAGTAAAGTGCTTGCTACGGTAATTAGCACATTGAACAACTACCGATGTAAAGCGGATACACAAGCTAACATAGACCTGCGAGATTTTTAAAACCTCGCAGGTCTGAAATCAACCACCACGTCTAAAAATAAAAGCCGCTTAAGCCATAGCGGATTACGCACTTTAACTATTTTAACTTTTCAGAGGTTTTCCTTCATGTCAGAACTTGCTTTAAAACTAATCGCTGAAAATAAAATCAGCCGTGCTACTTTTTTGGATTTGAGTAACTGTGGCTTAACAGAAATACCCGATGAGATAGGTGATTTGACATGGTTGGAAGGACTGTCGTTTACTGATATGTGGTGGAATGACAAAACTTTTTGTAACAGCGGCAATACTGGAACTGCTAATAATCTCGTTAAAATCAATAATGTTTTATCTCAACTCAAAAAATTAAAGGAACTTTGGTTAGATGGTAAATACAGTAAAAAATCTGTCCTAAATGATTTAAGCCCATTGGCAGATTTATATGATTTGCAAAAACTTAATGTGTGTGACACGCAAGTTACCGACCTAAGCCCACTGGCAGGTTTACACAATTTACAAGAACTTCGTGTTATTCGCACACCTGTCACAAACTTAAGTCCGTTGACAGGTTTACACAATTTAAAGCATCTTAATATTTATGACACACAAGTCAAAGACTTAAGCCCATTAGTAGTTTTGAATAATTTACAAGAGCTTATTATTGGTGGCACATATATCACAAATATAAAACCATTAACGGATTTGTACAATTTACGAAGAATTTATGTTATGGATGCACCAATAACAGACTTAAGCCCTTTGTTACATCTCATTGAAAATAATCTTGAAGTAAACTGGATTTCGGCTGGCGATGACTCTCAAGAAGATGGTATTTATATTCGAGACTGCCCGCTCACCAATCCCCCTGTCGAAATAGCCCAGCAAGGAAATGCCGCTATTCTTAACTATTTCAAAGAAAAAGAAAGCCAAGGCGTAGACCATCTTTATGAAGCTAAGTTACTGTTAGTGGGAGCAGGTGGTGCAGGTAAATCCAGCTTATTACGGCGACTGTATCAACCCGAATTAAAGGATTTACTCGAAGAAAGTCAAACTACTAAAGGCATTGCCATACATCGTCATGAATTTAAGATGAAAGACAGCCGTTATCCCGAAGGGCGTGTTTTTCGTCTCAATGTTTGGGATTTTGGCGGTCAAGAAAAATACCGCCCCACGGATACCTTCTTTTTTACTCAGCGTTCTTTGTATGTGCTACTCGATGATACCCGTAATGATGATAGAACTGTGCATGACGCAAGTTTTAAATATTGGTTGGAAGCAGTGGATTTGCTCAGTGATAACAGTCCCGTGCTGATTTTTCAAAATGAAAAAGGCGGACGCAGTAAACAGATTGATTTAGCGGGTATTAAAGGTAAATTTGATAATGTTAAACATTGTTATAGCGGTAATCTGGAATACGCTAATGCAGCGGATGCGTTACGCAGAGAGATAGAAACCTGCGCCTTGAACTTACCTCATATCGGCGAAGAACTGCCTAAACAATGGCTGGCAATACGCGCCGCGATTGAAAAGCAAGCAGAGCAACACGCGACGATAAGCCAAGAAAAGTATTTTTCCCTTTATAAAAAACATCTACCTTTTGACCGCGCTAAGGCTCTGCATTTAAGTCACTATTTACATGACTTAGGTGTATTTTTGCATTTTCAGGATGATGATTTATTGTCGCGGACTGTGATTTTGCAAAATCAGTGGGCGACTGAGGCGGTGTTTAAAATGTTGGATGATGAACAGGTTAAAGCCTGCTTAGGTCGTTTTACTAATACCGATTGCGTTAGATTGTGGCAAGATTCGGTTTATGCCGATATGCACCCTGAACTTTTGGCGTTAATGCAAAAATTTGAATTATGTTATTTGTTGCCCGACACCACCCCGAAAAAATGGCTTGCACCGCAGTTATTGCCTCCCTCCAAACCCTTAGAAATTATTGATTGGGCAAAATCTGGCGATTTAGTGTTGCGCTTTCGCTATGAGTTTTTACCCAAAGGTTTAATAAGTCGGCTGATGGTACGGCTACACCGTTTTGTACCCATGCCTGAATTAGCTTGGCTCACAGGGGTATTATTTGAGCGTAACGATGCACAAGTGTTAGTCGAAATACCGCCTAAAGGTGGGGAAATCATGCTCCGTGCCAGAGGCTTTGAGCATAAAGAATTACTGAGTGTAATTGCCGCTGATTTAGATGCGCTGAATGCAACGTTTAAGGGATTGCCAGAAAAAGTGACTAAGTTGATACCTTGTGATTGTGAAATGTGTCGTCAACAAATCGAGCCAGAGTCTTTTGAACAACCCGATTTGTTACGCCGTAGAAAAATGGGTAAAACAACGATTGAATGCCGTACCAGTTTTGAGAATGTCTTGGTATCACGGCTATTAGATGGCGTTCAAGTTAATAAAATGCCTGATTGGGGCAAAGAAGAAAATCTAAAAAAAGAAACCATAAAGGAGTGCCAAATGAAAATTTTTATTTCTTATTCTAAACATGACAACGAACACAAAGACACGCTAATTGCGCATTTAGCACCTTTACGCGATAACGACAAAATTATTACTTGGCATGACTTAAACATTAAAGCAGGCGAAGAATGGGATGAACGAATTAAAGAAGAATTGAATAATGCCGATATAGTGCTGTATTTGGTTTCTGCGCATAGTCTGGCTACTGCTTACATTCAAAAAGTTGAATTACCATTGATTGAAGAGCGTTGCAGTGCAAAGCAATGTAAGTTAGTACCTGTGATTGTTGATTTTTGTGACTGGGAAGAATCATGGGTTGCTAAATACAACGCATTACCTGCCAAAGGTAGTCCTATAACCGATGTTCCTAAAAGCTGGGTTAATAAAAATCAAGCATGGTTAGCAGTCGTGAAAGGTATTAAGCAGATTGTTGTGCCAACTTAAAGCAGAACAGTGGCACTCAGACCTCCTAGGTTTTAAAAACCGAGGAGGTCTATGTCACAGTGCAATCTCTGGGCAAGCAAAAGACGCTTGCACATCCTACGAAACGCCGGTATTTCAGGGTATTCATCGGGTCGGCGTTGTTCGACAACATCAAAAATTCATACCGCGCCTAAATCCAAGTCTCTTTTATCCTGTTTCTTGATAAATTCTACACCCAGCTGCAAATTTTTTAACCGCTACCAACAGACCGTTAGCCCAATTAAGAGTACAATGGCGGTATTTTTATAGTTGATAAATAGGATTCGTTTTGGCTGAAAAAATTATTCGTATCGCAACACGGCAAAGTCCTTTAGCGTTGTGGCAGGCGGAACACGTTGCTGCGCGGTTGGAACAGCTATTTCCTCAGGTAAAAACTGAACTGGTCAAAATGGTGACGCGCGGCGATAAAATTCTCGACGCACCGTTGGCGAAAATCGGCGGCAAGGGTTTGTTTGTCAAGGAATGTCTCGTTCCCAAGCTCTGGCTTGGGAATGCCTACCCTCAAGCTCTGCTTGACGTTGTAGGTTATGAGCATAAAGATAAACCTGTTTTGTTCCGTGGCACACCAAGCGGAGCTTGGCAATAGGCATTCCCAAACTGGAGTTTGGGAACGAATTAAGCCGTGTAGGATACGCTACACATCCACGCCGTTATCCTTGCACCAAGCGATAATAGCTTTCTTGGTGGTTTCATTTTTAAAGCGATACCAGTCATCCAAAAGATTATGTCTATCCAACCAATCACTGAATCGGCGATAAGCTCCCTTTTTTCTAAACATAGCCCGTATTTCTGCGTATTCATCGGGTCGTTGTTGTTCGACAAAATCAAAAACTAATACCTCGCCTAAATCCAAGTCTCTTTTATGCGGTAGCGGAAGGTATTTGCTTTGGTCGTCAATATCGTTAGGCAGCGGGTTTTCTTCGTCGATGTATTCAGAACGATAAAAAACTTGCCCTGTTGCTACCGATAAAAAGGCTTCGCCATCTCCCGTAAAGTCTGAGCTGATAAATTCTATGCCTAGTTCAATGTCGCTAATATTTGCTGTCATGGTGTATCTCCGCTGCTTCTTGATAAATTCTACACCCAGCTGCAAATTTTTTAACCGCTACCAACAGACCGTTAGCCCAATTAAGAGTACAATGGCGGTATTTTTATAGTTGATAAATAGGATTCGTTTTGGCTGAAAAAATTATTCGTATCGCAACACGGCAAAGTCCTTTAGCGTTGTGGCAGGCGGAACACGTTGCTGCGCGGTTGGAACAGCTATTTCCTCATGTAAAAACTGAACTGGTCAAAATGGTGACGCGCGGCGATAAAATTCTCGACGCACCGTTGGCTAAAATCGGCGGCAAGGGTTTGTTTGTCAAAGAATTGGAACAGGGAATGCTGGAAGGTGCGGCGGATATTGCGGTGCATTCGATGAAAGATGTGCCGGTTGAATTTCCAGAAGGTTTGCATTTAGCGACGATTTTACAACGCGAAGATCCGACGGATGCGTTTGTCTCCAATCACTATGGGTCGTTTGCGGAATTGCCTGAAAACGCCAGAATCGGTACGTCCAGTTTACGCCGTCAATGTCAGATTAAAGAACGTTTCCCGAATGCTGAAATTATTTCCTTGCGCGGCAATGTGAATACCCGTTTAGCGAAATTGGACGCAGGTGATTATGATGCGATTATTTTGGCTTCCGCTGGCTTGAAACGCTTGGGTATGGCAGAGCGGATTACCCAATGTTTACCTGCCGAGGTGAGTTTACCCGCCTGTGGACAGGGCGCAATCGGTATTGAATGCCGCGTTGATGATGTTGAAATTAATACACTGTTAAGCGCGTTGCATGACAATGACACAGGGCTATGTGTTCAGGCGGAACGGGCAATGAATGCACGCTTGAATGGCGGCTGCCAAGTTCCGATTGCAGGGTTTGCGGAACTGAAAAACAAGCAGTTGTTTATGCGCGGTTTGGTAGGCAATCCCGATGGCAGTGTGTTGTATCGCAGCGAACGCTCAGCGGCAGTGGATGATGCAGAAATGCTGGGACAATGGATTGCAGAAGATTTGTTGTCACAAGGTGCAGATAAAATTCTGCACGCGTTGTATGCGCAATGACAGGCTTAAACGGAGCGCGGGTGTTAGTGACGCGCCCCGCGCATCAGGCGGAAAATCTGTGCCGTTTGATTGAAGAACAAGGCGGGGTTGCGGTGCGGTTTCCCACATTGGCAATTGCGGAGTGTGACAATCGCTTGGCAATACAAAAAACACTGTCAGGTTTGGATTTGTTTCACTGGCTTATTTTTATCAGTAGCAACGCGGTAAATTTTGCACTCAAGGCGAATGATGGCAAAATACCCCAACTTAAAGCGCGACATATTGCCGCAATCGGCAAAGCCACTGCGAATGCCTTGGCAATAGCGGGGATACCCGTTGATTTAATCCCTGAGCAACCTTATAACAGTGAAGCATTGTTAGCCGCACCCGCAATGCAAGCCGTACAGGGGAAGCGCATTCTCATCGTGCGCGGTGAAGGCGGACGTGACGAATTAGCCGATACCTTGCGTGAGCGCGGTGCGGATGTTCAGTATTTGAATGTGTATAAAAGAATAATACCCAGCACGAATAATGCTCATGTTATTGCATTGCTGGAACAACACCAATTAGACGTTATCACCGCAACCAGTGGTGAAGTGCTGCAAAACCTATTGATTATGCTGGATGTGGCGCATCATCAGCCGTTGTTTAGCTTACCGCTAATCGTTGTTAGTGATAGAATTAAACAATTGGCTACCGAGTTGGGATTTAAACGAATTGCCGTGGCAGACAGCCCTTCAGACGAAGCAATTCTTGAAACAGTAAACCAGAGTAACAGGGGAATAGCGTGACCGAATTGAACGAAAAACAAGCACACGACCTAAGCGATGATAGAAAAGCTCACAGGTCAGGCAGTGGGTTCTGGTTTGGCATTATTATTCTGCTCATTATTATCGGACTCGCAGGGGCGGGTTTTTATTTATTACAAGGTCTGCGCAGTCAGCAAGAAGATTTAGGCGGCGAAGTAAAAGGCGAAATGTCCAAGCAACTTGCCGATTATCAGGCACAACTGACCGCCATTCAGTCGCAACTCGCCAATGTCTCCAGAGAAGTATCCAGTAAAGACGAGCATTTCAACAAAACGCTCGCGGATTTCTCGCAATTACACGAAGAAAAACTCCAGTCTACCCAAAAAGAACTTAACAATTCCATTCAGCAGATACAGCGTCAATTGGGCAAAACGCGCGGTGACTGGCTGATTGCCGATGCGGAATATCTCTTAAGCGTCGCCAACGAACGCCTGCATTTAATCGGCGATACGCATACCACGCTGGAAGCACTGGAAGCCGCTGACCAGCGTTTAAGAGAAAGCGGTGATACTGGCGTGATTAAAGTCCGCGAAAAAATCGCCGAAGAAATCAGTATTATTAAAAATATTACTGCCCCCGATATTATCGGTATTTATGTGGCAATTCAGTCACAACAAGACCACGTTGACCAATTAACCTTATTACTGCCTTTTGCAGGCAAAGCTCCTGTCACCGCTCCCAAAGAAAAATCCAACGAAGATAAAGGGCTGTTAGATGCACTGGGTGTCAAATACTCAGAACAACCGATTGAAGAGATATTAACCGCTGAAGAAGCGAAATTTATTTATGAACAACTGAGAGTGAAGCTGGAAATGGTACAGCTGGCACTGGTTCAGCATAATGAAGTGCTGTTTCAATCGGGTCTGGCAGATGCCAAAAAATGGGTTGAACAGAATTTCACTAAAAATGCGGCAAGTAGCAACTTTATCGCTGATCTGGATAAATTTAGTGCCATTAAAATTCACGGCGACTTTCCTGACATCAGTCTGTCGTTAAAAATGCTCAAAGATATTAGTAAATTGCGCATAGAAGCCGATAAAGCGGAAATTCAACCTGCGCAGACCGAGGCTAAAAAATCGGCTGACGTGACAAAACCTGCTGAGGTCGTCAAACCTGTTGAAGAGCCGAAACCTGTTGAGGCTGTAAAACCTGCGGAAGAGACAAAACCTGATGCGACGGTAAAACCTGCCGAAGACACAAAACCAACCAAACCAACGCCCGCTACTAAGGCAGCACCTGCAAAGCGATAAGTTAAGAATACAATAATGAAAAAACTACTTTATTTTTTAGCTCCCTTTCTTGCCGTGATGGTTGCCATTTTTTTTACTTACCAATGGATGCACGGCTTGGAAAATCCCGGCTATGTCATTATTGGCATGGGGCATTGGTCTTTAGAAAAAACACTGGTCGATTTTACGATGCAGCTGGTGATTGGTTTTTTTATTCTGTATATACTGTTCAGATTGTTAGGTTGGTTATACCGAATCCCCGGACAATTAAAACGTCGCGGTATCAACATTAAATTCAACCGTTCACAAGAAGCCTTAATTGCAGGCTTGGTCGATTCAGCGGAAGGTAATTTTGAACGCGCGGAAAACGTCCTGATTAAACACGCACCGCACAGTGGCGCACCGTTGATTCATTATTTATCTGCCGCAAGAGCCGCACAGGCACGCGGTGCATTGGATAAAAGAGATGAATACCTGCAACAAGCCGCCAATAAAGCACCCGATTCCAGCGTAGCCATCGGTCTAACACAAGCTGAACTGCATTTATCAGGCAAAGAATTTGAACAGGCGTTAACTACGCTCACACAACTGCATTCAATCGACCCCGCTCATGCAGGGGTTTTAAAATTATTACACCAAACCTACCAGCATCTGGGTGATTGGGAAGGCATACAAAACCTGATTCCTTCATTACATAAAAATAAAGTGCTGATGGAAGCCGAAGTAAAACTGCTGGAAGCTGAAGTATTTTGTGAATTATTAAAGCAGACTGCCGAGCAAGGGGATGTCGAAAAAATCGAATCCTTATGGGCAGAAGTTCCTAAATACATCAAAAATATGCACGGCGTACTGACGGTTTATTTTACCGTTATGTTTAATGTCGGTGCAGGGGCAAAAATCGAAAATGAGTTAACCAAAACGTTATCGCTGAACTGGGATGAAAATCTGCTGAAATTGTACGGCGACATTCCTTCTAATGATGTTGAAAAACAACTTAAAATGGCGGAATTGTGGCTGCAATTTCACCCAGAAAATGCTTTGTTATTAACAGTATTAGGTAAACTGAGCAGTAAATGCAAAGATGTTGAAAAAGCCAAAATCTATCTGACACAAAGCATCACCGCCAAACCAACGGTTCAAGCCTATCAATTACTGGGTGATTTAATGTCGGAACAAGGTGATAAAGACAGTGCCAACCAGTGCTATAAACTGGGGCTGGAATTAGTTTTGATGGCGGCATAATCACACCATTTAAATAGGGAGTCAGAAAACTTGTTTTCTGACTCCAAGACACTGCTTAATGTGAAGCCACACTCGCACATTTAACGCACATATTAGAATAAGGGATAACTTTCAAACGCTCGATATTGATAGGCTCGCCACATACCTGACAAACCCCATATTCCCCGCTTTCTATTCTGGACAGAGCCTGTTTAATCATATCTATTTCGGTTCTGGCAGAATTACCTAAAAAATCCTGAACCTCATTATTTTCATTTTGTGTCGCTTGCTCTGAAAAATCTTTTTCCGCAGGCTCATCGGTATGTCTGACATCATCGGTAATTTTAGCGAGACGGTCATCCAGTTCTTCCAGCATTTCACACAGTACCAGCTTCACTTCTTCAAAGTTGCTCATAATCATTCCTACTATTTACTAAAATCGGGCGATATTCATTTATACTACCGCTCACACAACGCGATGTCTTTATAACCCAGCATCCTACCATCACACCATGCAAAAATATACCCAGCAACTACTTGATTCAGCCAACCATATTATTTTAGGTAAAGAACACAAAATTCGTCTTGCCGTCTGCTGCTTATTGGCGCGAGGACATTTGTTGATTGAAGACATACCCGGTGTCGGCAAAACCACACTGGCACACACCTTGGCAAAATTGCTGGGCTTGCATTATCAGCGCATTCAATTTACCAGCGACATACTGCCCGCCGACATTCTCGGCTCATCGGTATTTGACGGTAAAAGCCACGAATTCACCTTTCATCCCGGTCCCGTATTTAATCAAATGGTATTAGCCGATGAAATCAATCGCGCCACACCCAAAGCGCAAAGTGCCTTGCTGGAAGCGATGGAAGAATATCAGGTGACGATTGAAGGTAAAACCTACCCCCTGCCGACACCGTTTTTTGTCATTGCCACGCAAAACCCATCGCATCAAATCGGCACGTTTCCCTTACCTGAATCTCAGCTGGATCGGTTTTTAATGCGCATTGAATTGGGCTATCCCGACCCGAAAGCCGAACGCGCCTTACTGACAGGGCAAAGCCGCCAGAGTTTGATTGCCTCCCTGCCCGTACAACTGCCGCCCGAAAAATTACAGGAAATACAGACGTTAGTGACCCAAGTACATACCTCAGACGCACTGCTTGATTACTGTCAGGCAATTATCAACTTCACCCGCGAATCGGCAGAATACCATTGCGGTTTATCGCCCAGAGCAGGTTTAGCCTTATTGAGCGCGGCAAAAGCATGGGCATTTTTAGACCAGCGCGATGCGGTCATTCCCGAAGATATACAAGCCGTATTACCCGCCGTCGCAGGGCATCGGTTACGCGCAGGTCACACCAATTCAGACGCTATTATTGCGCCCATTCTTGATAAAGTACCCGCGCTTTGAATCTAAAACAACGCCTTCAACTCAGCCGATTTTTTGCGGGTGAAAAACCTATGGATGACGCTATCACCCTAAGCCATCGGCGCATTTTTATTTTGCCCACCAAACGCGGAGGGGGAATGGCTTTGCTAATCGTGATACTGCTGTTAATCGCCTTTGTGTATAACAACAACCTCGCGTATTTACTGACATTTTTAATCGCCAGTGTATTTTTTATCACCATCCTGCATACCTTCAAATCGATGGCAGGCTTGGTGGTGCAAGCAGGGCAAACCAAAGCGGTATTTGCAGGTGAAGCGGCAGGTTTTGATATTCATATCGACAACCCCAACGCCGTTGAACGCCCGCATCTGCAAATTAAACTCACCAAGCCGCACAGTTTTACGCTCAATCCGCACAGTAAAACCACGCAAACCCTGTACTCGCCCACACAAAAACGCGGTTGGCACAACGCAGGTACAGTGACCGTATTCAGTACCTATCCGTTCGGCTTATTTTATGCGTGGTCGCCGTTACGCTTTAACACCAACGCGCTGGTGTATCCCAAACCCTCTACATTGGAATTACCGTTTCCAGAAACGCCCTCCGCCGATGCCGAACTGGGCATGAAACACAAAGGCGCGGATGATTTTTACGGTTTGCAAGAATATCAGGCGGGCGATTCCATTAAGCACATTCACTGGAAAGCCTTTGCCAAAGGACAAGGTGTGTTCAGCAAACAATACAGCGGCAATGGCACAGCGGCAGAAGTATGGCTGCATTACGACTACGCCGCAGGACATGACACCGAAGAACGCCTGAGCCAACTGTGTCGCTGGGTGATAGATGCCGAACGGGCAGACATTCGCTATGGTCTGGTGTTGCCCAATCTAAAATTAATGCCTGACCGTGGTTCAGCGCATTACCGTCAATGCTTAGAAGCCCTTGCCCTGTTATGAACAGCCCACACCATAAACGCATTCTGATTTTTTTACTGACCTCAGTCGGGCTGATTGTCTTACCGCACAGCGTCAACATCCCCCCTGCCCTGTTCGGTTTTTTCAGTTTACTGCTAGGCTGGCGGTTTACCTGTATTTGGCAACCGCAGTATTTACCGACCAAACGGGTGCTGTTTTTTCTCACTATACTGGCGTTCGCCTTGTTGCTCAGTCAACACCGTCACCTGCTGGGACGTGACGCAGGTACTAACCTGTTCATCCTCGCCTTGGGCTTGAAACTGCTGGAAATCAAAACCGAGCGCGACATTTATCTGGTCACCTATCTCGCGTTTATCGTTGCCGCCTCATTATTTTTATACCAGCAAAGCCTGTTCATGGCGGCGTATATTCTCGCCGTGTGTTGCGTATTGTTTGCCACTTTAGTCGCCATTAACAGCCTGCAAATACACACCCGCGCCGCGCTGAAAACTGCCACCGTAATAGTCATGCAAGCCATACCGCTGACCGTGATTATTTTCATCCTGTTTCCGCGCGTCGAAGCACCGCGCTGGATGCTGTTTGAAGAAAAAAACAAAGCTAAAATCGGCTTAAGCGACAGCATGGAACCGGGTTCTATCAGCGACTTAGGCACATCGGAAGAACTGGTATTCCGTGTGAAATTTACAGGCGCACTACCGCCACCTAAACTACGCTATTGGCGCGGCCCGGTGTTATCGCACACTGACGGTAAACGCTGGACACAAGTCAGATTTAAAGAGTCCGTAGATAATCCCAGCTATGCGGGAACCGCCTATTCCTACACGCTATTAATGGAAGCGCAAGAAAAAGACTGGGTGTTCGGCTTGGATTTCCCTGCAAAATTTTCTGAACCGCTGGTACAAAATGGTTATTATCAACTCATTAATCTGGAAAATCCGCATAAACGCGCCGAATATCAAATTACCTCTTATTCACAATACAACACAGGCAATCTGACCCAAAGCGAATACCAAACCAACGTCCAGCTACCGCGTGAACCCTCGGATAAAATCAAGCAACTCGTCACCCAGCTGCACGGTTTTGACAGCAAACCCGACGCACTTATTCAGCAGATACTCAACCATTTTCGCCAAGAAGATTTTCACTACACACTGACCCCGCCGCTGATGGAAGACAATCCCATCGACAGCTTTTTATTCAGCACCAAGCGCGGTTTTTGCAGTCATTATGCCTCCGCATTCGTCTACTTAATGCGCGTTGCCCACATTCCCGCGCGGGTCGTCACAGGTTATCAAGGCGGTGAATTCAATCGTGTCGGCAATTTTCTGGAAATACGCCAAGCCAACGCCCATGCGTGGGCAGAAGTCTGGCTGGAAAATCAAGGCTGGGTGCGTGTTGACCCGACTGCCGCCATTGCCCCCGAACGCATAGAACAACAACTGAATCTCGACCAGCTCGAACTCGGCGGCGACATTCGCTTCGATGCAGGCAATGCCAAACAACTAAACTGGCTAAAACAAACCCGCCAACTCTGGGAAAACGCCGATTACCAATGGCAACGCTGGGTCGTCAACTACGACAGCAACAACCAGTCCGATTTCCTATCCCAATTCGGCATTCATGATTTTAAAACCATGATGCAATGGTTAATGACCTTAGTCGGCTTGATGACTGTGATATTAAGCGGGTTTTTACTGTACCAAAAGAAAAAAGCCACCGACCCCGTATTACGGCTTTATCAGCAGTTTTGCCAAAAATTACAAGCCGCAGGATTAACCAGATCCAACCGCGAAGGCGCGGTAGATTTCGCCCAACGCGCAACCACAGCCCTGCCCGAACACGCGGAAATAATTGAAGAAATTACCGCCGCATTTATTCAGCTACGCTATGGCAGAGTAACTACACGCGAGGATTTTGGGAAATTTGCTAAGTTGGTGGCGGGGTTTAGAGTGAATAATCCACACGGCTATAGATTACCTTAAATTACTATTTAACTTTTTTGCCTGTAAATACTTTGGTCTTCTTGCCAATTATATTGAGAATTTCATTTGCTTGCTCATGGTCGTCATCAGCGTTTGCTATCTCCAGCATCTTTCGAGCAGTTACCACTGATTTTTTAACGTTACCCATACCTACAAGTTTAAATATCGCCATCCAATAATACGCATTTTCTTTAGTGCGTTGGCAGGATTTGGAAGCATCTTCGGTTATTATTTGTTGCAAACAGTGATATGCGGCATCTAAGTCTTGCTTCGTACCATAGCCAAATAAGTAACAAATTCCCATTTGAAAAAGCGCGTCATTATCGCCCATTGTTACTGCTTTCTGATAGCAACGAAAAGCCATTGCGGGTTTTCTAAGGTCTCGATAAATAGTTCCAAGATTGTTGGCAGCACCAGAATTTCCCTGTTTTATAGCCTTTTTAGCCCAATAAATAGCCGCTTCATAATCTTGTTCTATATATTCCCCTGTACTCAAAAAATTACTAAGAGAAATCTGAGCACTTTGTTCTCCTTGTTTTGCAGATAAAGTATACAAATCAAGTGCTTTTAATGGATTTTTTTCAACCAGTAGGTTATCTGATTCATCAACCGCGCCTTCCTCATAATAGTAGCCAACTTCCCACTGAGCTTGAGCCTCTCCATTTTCAGCTAAATCTAGCAGTTTTTCCCATCTCTCTTTTTCAATCTTTTCCATAACTATCAACTCATCAGAAACGAAGATTAGATACCAGACAAAAACTTATTCCTCAATAATTTTAGGATACTTATCCCCATCATCATCAGACTTTACAAAAAACCGCGAAAATACCAGCCCGATTTCAAATAATAACCACATCGGCACGGCTAATAAGGTTTGGGAAATGGCATCGGGCGGGGTTAAGAACATCCCGATAATGAACGCGCCGACGATTACATAAGGGCGTTTATCTGCCAGTTCAGCGGGCGATGTGAAGCCTGTCCACACCAACACAATGGTGAAAATCGGCACTTCAAAACACACGCCGAACGCGAAAAACATGGTTAAGATAAAATCCAGATACTTGCTAATATCGGTCATCACCGACACACCGACGGGAGCTGTGGTGGTTAAAAAACCGAATACCAACGGGAACACCACAAAATACGCAAACATCACACCCAGATAAAATAACAACGTACTGGCAACCAATAACGGCAACACCAAACGGCGTTCACTTTTATACAAACCAGGGGCAACAAACGCCCAAAATTGATACAGAATAATCGGCACGGCTAAAAATACCGACGCGACCAACGCCAATTTAAACGGGGTGAGGAAAGGTGATGCCACATCAATGGCAATCATGGTGCTGTTTTCAGGCAGGTGTTTTAATAACGGTTCAGCCAGAAAACTGTAGATGTCGTTGGCGTAAAAAGACAGCGGCAGAAAAACCAATAACACCGCTAAAATCGCTTTTAATAAGCGATCCCGCAATTCAAGTAAGTGACTTAAAAACGGCGAGGTGTGCGGGTCAAAATCATTCAAGCTCATGAGGAGGGCGTTTTGTTAAATCGACACCGTCGTGAGACAGCGACGTGATGGAGGAGTGAATCGACTGCACGGTTTCGTTAGTTTCATCAACCAGTTGCTGAAAATCCTGTAAGCCCGATTCTTCTTTGAATAGCTGGCGCATTTCTTCGGCGCGAAGTTCAACGGCAATTTCTGCCTTTACCGAATTTATCATAGCGCGGGTTTTACCGAGCCAAAATCCAGCCAACCGTGCCGCAGCGGGTAAACGTTCAGGCCCGATGACCAGCAAACTCACCAAGCCGACCATCACCAATTCAGAAAAGCCTATTTCAAACATGACGCTTACACTTTTTCATCGGTTTTGCTGGCGGTTTCGCCTTCGATGATTTTATCTTTCACATCATCAGCTTCGGCGACTTTTTCGCCCTCACCTTCTTTCAACGCGGAGCGAAACCCGCGTATCGCTTCGCCCAAATCCGTGCCGATGTTACGCAGTTTTTTTGTGCCGAACACCACCATAATAATGGCTAATAAAATTAATAATTTAGGAACAGTTATCATGGTTGACTCCAGTAAAAATGCAGTATGACGACGACCAGCCCATTAAAGACTGGCAGTCGTGTTGGTATCGTAGAGACGTTGCACCGTAACGTCTACCCATAAAGGTATTTATGATTTGCGTCCAGCTTTTTCTTCCAAGCCAGATAGACCAAAACGGCGTTGTAATTCAGCTAACACATCGTCGGGATGCAATTCTTGTTGCGCTAACAATACCATGCAATGAAACCACAAATCTGCCATTTCATAAACAATCTGTGATTTGTCATCGCCTTTCGCGGCAATCACCGTTTCAGTGGCTTCTTCGCCAATCTTCTTTAATATGGTGTCCAAACCTTTGCTATACAAGCTTGCCACATACGATTTATCGGCAGTTTGTTGTTTGCGTTGTTCTAAGACTTCGGCAAGTTGGGATAATGTATCGTTCATAAATTAAGCTGCTTTTACAATAGCGGTTTCAAGTTCACTACTCAGAGTGATAGGAATAAATAATGTTTGAGGATATAAATAATCCTCACCTGATTCATCAATAACACGAATATATTGACGTTGTTTTGCCTGTTCATCGGGCAAGGTTTGATAAATTTTGCACCGTTCTAATGACGCAGGATAATCGGCGTTGTCTATGCAAACGACAAAATGATGTAAATTCATAATGCTCACCCAATAAATTGTTTAATTTTAAATTCCTTTTTGCCGATGCCTTTTGCTTCATACCAATGTAATTCAGCCAAGCAAATCACGCCATCATCTAGCTTGATAGTGGCAATGCCTTTACATTTTCGCCATCGTCCTCTACCGTAAATACGCTGTAATCTTTCCAGCTCTCGAATAGCTGTACCAACCGCAAAGGTTTCGACTTGAGCAAATTCGCTGATGATTTCAAACGGCATTATTTCGTATAAATCTCTTCTGGATTTTTTAAAACAGGTTCAACCGCTTGCCATTGACCATCAACCAACTGCCGATAAAAACAACTTTCACGTCCCGTGTGACAAGCAATCCCACCTTCTTGTTCGATTTTTAATAACAGCACATCCTCATCACAATCCATAAACAAACCTATCACTTTTTGTTTATGCCCTGATTCTTCCCCTTTACGCCATAACCGACCGCGTGAGCGTGACCAATACACCGCATAACCTTCCTGCACCGTTAAAGCCAACGATTCACGGTTCATCCACGCAAACATCACCACTTTACCACTGTCGTGTTGCTGGGCAATCACAGGGATTAAGCCCTCTTCTGTCCAGCGGATTTCATTCAACCAATTCATGTTCTATATAGTCTCTTAATAATTGATTAATTCGGTCTTGATAATTAGCATCATGGTTTTTAAACCACATAAATATATCTTCATCAATGGCAATCATCGACTGTTTAACAGGAATAATACGACCATCTGGCTGACGGATTCTTAATGTTTGAGAGCCAAGTGGTACAGTGGGCGCGTCAGAATAATCTATTTCGTTATCATCACGCCGTGCCAATCTAGCCCAGTCGGTTTGTGTATCGGTAGTAAGTTTCTCGTTCATGTTTATTCGCCTGCCGTACTGAAATAAATCGAATTATTGTGCCGTTTTCTCGTTCAGTGTACACCGCAAATACTTCATAACTTTGCATTAATCCAATGGCATTAAAACGAATTTCGCCATAGTCGGCTAGTGCATTAATTTGTTCCCATTCCAAAAGCGGTGTATTGAAAATATCACTAACGTCTTGAAAATCTATACCGTGTTTTTGAATGTTGATTTTATTTTTAGCATCATCCCATTCAAATTGCATTGCATCCTGACCTTAATATGATTAATTTATTCAATGGATTTAATTTAGCCAGCTCATAATCCACAATCTGCTTTTTTATTTATAGTCGCCCTTCAAATCTTTTTTCGATTTCTTCGGCTGTTTTTAGTACATCATCAAATGTTACTGTATTTCTATCTGCATGATTCCATCGAAGTAAAGATGGCAATCCTGTTGCACAAAATTTTAAATCAGGATTACCATCCAATAGTTTTTGGCAATTACGAGATTTTTGGTTATGAAAATTTAATTTCGTACATTCTTCTTTAAGTTTGCGATTAAGAATTGAAATAATAGTATCGAGTTTTTCAGTTATATATTCAGCATAAGACAGCGTTTCTGATCTATTCGCTATATAGCCTTTATGAACAACTTTATTACGAAATTCTACTTGCTTATTATCAGGTTTCCATGCTGTTTCAGTTATTACGCAATAAGCCAAACAAAAAGTACCATATTGTCTTTCTGACTGATTTTTGATTTCTTTCCACATTTCATCAATTACTTTAAAGCCAACTTCTTGTTTGATGCAAAATGCTTTAAAAAATATTTCAAAAGCCCTTTCAAGAGCAGCAGTAAAACTTAAAATTGACTCCGAATAACACTCGTACCGAAACGCTCTAACAGCAGAGCCAAAAATAATATCTGGTGCGTGATGTACCAATGAACTTAATGTTCTATGACCTTGTGGGCAGGTACAAATCGCATAAAGCTCATTAGTAAGTTCTCCGTCTGCCCAAACTGTATCTTGTGGATTAGATATATCGCATTCAACACAAAGTGTGTAATGCTTCATAACCTTACTTCAATCCCACGCGCTGCCATGTGTCGCTTGGCTTGCTCAATGGTGTATTCACCAAAATGAAAAATACTGGCGGCTAATACGGCATCGGCTTTGCCCTCTAAAATGCCTTCGGCTAAATGGTCTAAATTACCCACGCCACCCGATGCAATCACAGGCACAGAGACCGCTTCACTGACTGCGCGGGTCAAGGGTAAATTAAAGCCACTTTTCGTGCCGTCTTTGTCCATGCTGGTTAATAGAATTTCACCCGCGCCAAATGCCACCATTTTCACCGCCCATTCAACTGCGTCTATGCCTGTGGGTTTGCGTCCGCCGTGGGTGAAGATTTCCCAGCGATTGGGTTCACCTTCGCTGCTGACTTTTTTGGCATCAATGGCAACCACGATACATTGCGAACCAAAGCGTTCGGCAGCTTCTCTGACAAATTCAGGTCTGAAAATTGCCGCGCTGTTAATGCCGACTTTATCCGCGCCTGCATTTAACATAGTACGAATATCGTTTAAGGTACGAATACCACCGCCGACAGTGAGCGGTATAAACACTTCACTGGCAACTTGTTCGACCACATGAACCATTGTGTTGCGTTCGTGATGGGTAGCAGTTATATCTAAAAAGGTGATTTCATCCGCGCCTTCACGGTCATAACGGCGGGCGATTTCCACAGGATCTCCTGCATCACGAATATCAACAAACTGCACGCCTTTTACAACGCGACCGTTATCAACATCAAGGCAGGGAATAATACGTTTTGCTAGGCTCATAGTGTTAATTGCGTAAATTTAAATTTTAATTCTGCATCAGCACAAATAATTTCCCGAAAATCCTCATCACCTGAGTAGCGGTCTACTAATAATGATTTGATGCGGCTGTTTTCGGTTGCAAGAAAATTGAGAATTTGCTGTTTCGTTAAACTTCCTGTTTGTATGTTTCTAATGATTTTTTCTTTAACACTGCTTTTTTTCTCATCAACAAATAACTTTTTAATCTGTTCTGGTGTTAAATCTGGATTAATTGCTGCTTGTTCTCTATCTCTCAATCGCTCGCTATTGACCATTTCATCAAGCGTATAAATACTTAAGGTGAAAATACTCTTGCGGGTTTCCTTTTCGACTGTATTCCAAAGAACATCAATTAATTTATCTAATGCTTCGCTTAACGTGGAATATAACCATGATTTTTTAGCAACTACATTAACAATAAATGAAGTGGGTATTACATCAGGATATGCTTCATCAATGGTAATATCATCATAGATATAGCCATTTTCAGAACAAACTTTTTTAAATCCTTGTAATTTATTTATTAATTCGTTTCTATCCATTTTAATACCCCCTCATCATCAATTAACAAATCAATTAAATTCTGGACATTATCTTGTTTTTGTAAATTTACTTGATAACGCACTTGTTCATTCCAAAGACATTTTCCAGAATTTTCAAATAATAAACCATTTGCTTTTAGCAATTTTTTATTATCAGATTTTGCTTCATCAAATTTAACTTTCAAACCACTTAACATTAGCAATACGCTAATATCATGCGTTCTAACAGCTTTTCTAATTTCACTAACGCCATAAGCTGCTTTACCTTTTTCATCAAAATCGAACAAATTATCTATTCCTACTTGTTCGCAAACTTTCGCTTTTAACATTAATTCAATACTGTAACCTGCTAAATAAAACGCACCGTCATATTTACCCGCTTCACAAAGTATTTTTGCTTCCTCTAATCGCTCGTAAGCTAATGCTTTTATTTCGGCTGGATTTTTCATGCGTAAGTCTCAGCAATCCTCTCCGCTTCGGCAAAATCCAACGTACCTTCATAAATTGCACGACCTGTAATCGCGCCCATAATGCCTTCGTGGGCGACTTTGCCTAGGGCGTGTATATCGTCCATGTTGGTGATGCCGCCTGAGGCGATGACGGGGATATTAATCGCACGGGCTAAACGAGCTGTGGCTTCGACGTTGACACCTTGCATCATGCCATCTCTGGAAATGTCGGTGTAGATAATGGCTTCTACGCCGTCGGATTCAAAGTGTTGGGCTAGGTCAATTACGTCATGTTTGGAGAGTTTTGACCAGCCATCAATCGCTACTTTGCCGTCTTTGGCATCTAAGCCGACGATAATACGGCGCGGGTATTCGATTGCCATGTCACGGACAAAATGCGGTTCGTTGACGGCTTTAGTGCCGATGATGACGTATTCAACGCCCGCATTCAGATAGGCTTGAATGGTGTCTTCGTCACGAATACCGCCGCCGATTTGCACGGGAACATCGGGATAGGCTTCAACAATCGCGTGAATTACGTCGGCATTTCGGGGTTTGCCTGCAAACGCGCCATCTAAATCGACTAAATGTATGCGTCTTGCACCTAAGGCAACCCAACGACCTGCGACTTCAACAGGGTTGTCAGAAAATACCGTGTCATCTTCCATGCGTCCTTGACGTAGGCGCACACATTTTCCATCTTTTAAATCAATAGCGGGGATTAACAGCATAAAAACCTCAAAAAGTTAAACTTGACCATTCCAGTGTAAAAAGTTTTTTAACAGTTGTAAGCCAACTGCCTGACTTTTTTCAGGGTGAAATTGTACGGCAAAAATGTTTTTGTTAGCCAAAGCACAGGCGAAGGCATCGGGATAATCAGTGGTTGCGGCAATCACAGACGCATCATCAGGCTGCGCATAATAGCTATGGACAAAATAAAAGCGGCTGTTTTGCGGGATGTTGTCCCATAAGGGGTGCGGACGTTGTGCCACTTGATTCCAGCCCATGTGCGGTACTTTTAATATCTCGCCTTGGGCATCTCGTAACGGTTCTGGAAAATGCACGACGTGACCTTGAAAAATATTCAGCCCATCGGTATGTCCATTTTCCGCGCTGTCCGTTAATAACGCCTGCATTCCCAAGCAGATTCCTAACAACGGTTTAGTGGTGGCAACTTGTTTAATTATTTTATCCAAGCCTGATTGTTGCAATGCCTGCATACAATCACGCATGGCACCGACACCTGGAAAGACTACCCGATCAGCGTTTAGAATTTCGTGTTCTTTAGCCGTGACTAACACATCCACGTCAGGCGCGGCGTGTTGTAAGGCTTTGGCAATGGAATGTAAATTACCCATTCCGTAATCAATCACAGCAACAGAAGACATAAGTATAAATAAGTACGAGGTAGACGCGACTTAAGTCGCGCCCACTTGGGTGAATAGAGAAGGCTACAACACGCCTTTAGTAGACGGCATTATACCCGCCATTCGCTCATCGGCGGTAATTGCCATGCGGATAGCGCGACCCAAGGCTTTGAAAATAGTTTCGGCAACATGATGGGCATTCGCGCCTTTTAAATTATCAATATGCAGCGTGACACCCGCATGATTAACAAAGCCTTGGAAAAATTCGCGGAACAAATCGACATCAAAACCGCCGATGGAGGCTCTGGGATATTTGACCTCATAAAACAAGCCAGACCGACCTGAAAAATCAATCACCACCCGCGATAAGGCTTCATCCAACGGTACATAAGCATGACCATAACGAGAAATGCCTTTTTTATCACCAAGTGCTTGGGCAAACGCCTGACCCAGTGTAATACCTATATCTTCCACGGTATGATGCGCATCAATTTCTAAATCGCCATGCGCGACAATATCCATATCAATCAAACCATGTCGAGCAATTTGATCCATCATGTGATCTAAAAAAGGCACGCCTGTGACGAATGAGGCTTTACCTGTGCCATCTAAATTGATGTTGATTTTAATTTGAGTTTCAAGCGTATTACGCTCGACTTGGGCGATTCGTTGAGTCATTTTTTTATTTGAATGTAGGCGGAATGTGTGTCCGCGTGTGTGGATAATGTGCTAATACGCTACATCTTACACGTTTCCAGTGGTGTTTTAAATGCTGGGTAATAACGCATTTCACACTACACATGATGAGTTTTGCCCGTGTATTGCGCTTAATTGTTATAATGACGGTTAGCAAAAATACTGTCGCTTACTTTGTAGCAACCATTTATTCAATCAAATAACGGTCATCATGAAACCAGTCTCAAACATCCATACCCACAAAATCCTCATCCTCGATTTCGGCTCGCAATATACGCAGCTTATCGCACGGCGTATTCGTGAAATCGGCGTGTATTGTGAAATTTATTCCTGCGAATGCAGTGATGAAGAAGTGAAAAACTTCGCGCCCAATGGCATTATTTTATCAGGCGGCCCTGAGACGGTGACGAGTCAAGATACGCCGCGTGCGCCACAGGCGGTGTTTGAATTGGGCGTGCCTGTGTTGGGTATTTGTTATGGAATGCAAACCATGACTGAACAACTGGGCGGTAAGGTGGAAACCTCTGACCATCGTGAATTTGGTTATGCGCAGATTCGGGCGCGTGGGCATTCCAAATTGTTGTCGGGCATTGAAGATCATTTATCGGCGGAAGGCTTTGGTTTGCTGGATGTGTGGATGAGTCATGGCGATAGAGTGACTGAATTGCCCGATGGTTTTATCATGATTGCCAGTTCAGACGGTGCGCCGATTGCGGGGATTGCCAATGAGGCTAAAGGCTTTTACGCGCTACAGTTCCATCCAGAAGTTACGCACACAAAACAAGGCGGGCGGATTTTATCGCGTTTTGTGTTGGATATTTGTGGCTGTGATGCCCTTTGGAATGCTAGCAATATTATTGAAGACAGCATTCGAGCGGTTCGGGAAAAAGTAGGTACGGATCATGTGATTTTGGGCTTATCAGGTGGCGTGGATTCGTCAGTAGTGGCGGCGTTATTACACAAAGCCATCGGTACACAATTAACCTGTGTATTTGTTGACACGGGCTTGTTGCGGTTGAATGAAGGCGATGCGGTAATGGCGATTTTTGCCGAGCATTTGGGTGTTAAAGTCATCCGTGTTAATGCCGAACAACGTTATTTAGATGCGTTGAGCGGTGTGACTGATCCTGAACAAAAACGTAAAATCATCGGCAATTTATTCATCGACATTTTTGATGATGAAGCAGGCAAAATCACCGATGCCAAATGGTTGGCGCAAGGCACGATTTATCCCGATGTGATTGAATCGGCAGGTTCTAAAAGCGGTAAAGCGCATTTGATTAAATCACATCATAACGTCGGCGGTTTACCTGAAAACATGACGCTGAAACTGGTTGAACCGTTGCGTGAATTGTTTAAAGACGAGGTGCGGAAATTGGGCGTGGAATTGGGATTGCCTGCCGATATGGTGTACCGTCATCCGTTCCCCGGCCCCGGTTTGGGCGTGCGCATTTTGGGCGAAGTGAAAAAAGAATACGCCGATTTATTACGCAAAGCCGATGCTATTTTTATTGAAGAACTGTATCGCCACGATTTGTACGATAAAGTAAGTCAGGCGTTTGCCGTGTTCTTGCCTGTTAAGTCTGTGGGCGTAATGGGTGATGGTCGCCGTTATGATTATGTGATTGCGATTCGTGCGGTGGAAACCATTGATTTTATGACCGCTCGCTGGGCGCATTTGCCTTATGAGTTTTTGGATTTAATCTCACGCCGTATTATCAACGAAGTCGCGGGGATTTCTCGTGTCACTTATGACATCAGCGGCAAACCACCCGCTACGATTGAATGGGAATAAACGCCTCCTCCAAGACCTGCGCGGTTTTAAAAACAGCGCAGGTCTGTTCAGACTCGAAACTTATAGCAAACGATGAAGCGTGGATGCGTTATGCCATTCGTTTGGCACAACGCGCCGAAGCACGCGGTGAAGTGCCTGTCGGTGCGTTGATTGTTAAACATGATAAGTGCATCGCCGAAGGCTGGAATAATTCTATTGCCAGTCACGACCCAACTGCACACGCGGAAGTGGTGGCGTTGCGTCATGCGGGTAAAGCGGTGGAAAATTATCGGCTTATTGACGCGACCTTGTATGTCACTTTAGAACCGTGCGTAATGTGCATGGGGGCGATTAGTCATGCGCGTATCAAACGACTGGTATTCGGGGCGTTTGATCCTAAGCGCGGCGCGGTGTGTAATGCCTTGAGCCTGACCAATGCACCGTTTTTAAACCATCGTGTTGATTGGCATGGCGGCGTATTGGAAACGGAATGCGGGGATTTGCTTCGGGATTTTTTTCGGGCTAGGCGATAGTGCATCTTGGTGGACAGAAAAGCTATTTGTCCACGAAAGACACGAAAAAGCACGAAAAAAATAACTGCATTTTCACTTTCTTTAGTGACATATCAGCTTATAAAACCTGTAGTACGCTGCTTTTTTCGTGTCTTTCGTGCTTTTCGTGGACACTGCTTTTAGGTTACTTTAGAACGTAAGCCGCCTCAGATTCGGGAGGTTTCCTGATAGCCATTGCATCATTCTGAATCTGATTTTCTTCGGTGAGCCACACTAATAAATCGTAATAACTGCGTATGTTTTCCACATAGCGCACGGGTTCGTTGCCTCTGGCGTAGCCGTGTTTGGTTTGTTGATGCCATTTTTCTTCGGTCAATAACGGCAGACGCTGTTTCACATCCATCCATTTATCTGGATTGCCGCCTTGTTGTGCGGTCAGTCGTCTGGCATCTTCGAGATGCCCCATGCCGACGTTGTAGGATGCCAAGGCAAACCATGTGCGGTCGGGTTCGGGGATTTTGTCGGAGATGATTTTTAAACGCTGTTGAAAATAGCGCGCCCCGCCCTCGATGCTTTGCGCGGGATCGGTTCGGTCTTTGATGTTCAACAGGTCGGCGGTGTCGTTGGTCAGCATCATGATGCCTTGTACACCATAGGGCGACTGCGCGTCTGCTAACCAATGGGATTCCTGATAACCGATGGCGGCTAATAATCGCCAGTCAATGTTGTACTGCGAAGAGGCTACGTTAAAGTAATGCTGATAATGCGGTAAGCGACTTTTCTGGTGTTGGCGGAATTGGCAGTTATCCACATAGCTGAGGCTGCTGGCGTGTCCGTAATGTTTTTCCAGTAGTTGTTCTAGGGTTTTGTCGGCTTTAATGCGATTGAAAAACACCGCCACTTCATCATATAAACTGTTGTCTTCCGAGGGGCTTAATGCCCATGCGAGTTGGCGCGAGGGCGAAATATCAAAAGCAATATTGAGTTTGGGATAAAAGCGGCGAATGAGGGTGCTTTGATTGGAATCGGCAACGGTGTAATCAATCAGTCCTTCATTGACCAGATACAGCAAGCCGTTGGTATCTAACTGGTCGTTGACCTCCCAGCCTAGCATAGGATGGCTTTCCCTGATTTGTTCCAGTGTATCAACGTGACTGGTGCCTTTGGTGACTTCGATGATACCGTTCGTTAAGCTGTTAATGTCCGCAGGGCGGCGTGTGCCTGAACGGTAAATCAGTTGTTCGGTAATTTCATGATAAGCAGGTGCGAAGCGCATGGTGCGTTGACGCTCTGCGGTTATCGTGAGACCTGCCGCCGCAATGTCCGCCTCACCTTTGGCAATTTTGCTTAAAATGTCTTCAAAAGTGTCGGGGACTTCAATGTTGGCTTTAACGCCCAAATGCTCGGCAAACAGGGTAATGAGATCGTATTCCAATCCTGCATAACCCTCTGCACTCTGATAATAGGTTGTCGGGTCGGTGCGCGTTAAAACGTGCAACACGCCCGATTGTTTAATTTTCTCCAGTTTGGTTTGCGATACCGTGCTATCGCAATGACTGAGTAAAACGCTACATAGACAACCAATTAATAATTTCAGTAAACGAATCAAGCGTGACGCAGGCGTTTGTAGGTGTTAATCAGCGCGTTGGTCGAGCAGTCGTGACTGTCGATAACCGCCTCATTTTGCAGTTCAGGCAGAATGACATTTGCCAATACTTTGCCCAGTTCCACGCCCATTTGGTCGAATGAGTTAATGTTCCAGACTACGCCTTGGACAAAAATTTTATGTTCATAAAAAGCGAGCAATGAGCCTAGGGTTTTAGGGGTCATTTTTTCAAACAGGAACGAATTGGACGGTTTGTTACCTTCAAATACTTTGGAGGCGACCAACACTGCATCGTTTTGTTGTTCGGGTGTTAATTCTGCTTTCACTTCTTCAGCGGTTTTGCCCAACATTAAGGCTTGCGGCTGAGCAAGGAAATTAGAAATTAAAATATCGTGATGTTCAGGCAAATGATAATGGCTGTTTGCTGCCGCTAAAAAATCGCAGGGAATCAGTTTTGTGCCTTGATGAATTAATTGAAAAAAGGCGTGTTGCCCGTTCGTCCCCGGTTGTCCCCAGATAATGGGGCCTGTGCTGTAATCGACTTTTTCACCGTTCATATCGACACTTTTACCGTTACTTTCCATATCGCCTTGTTGGAAATAATCGGCAAAATAGCGCATGGATTGGTCGTAAGGCAGTAAAGCGTGGGAGTCGGCATCAAAAAAGTTGTTGTACCAGACACCGAGCAAGCCCATTAATACGGGGATATTTTGTTCAAATGGCGTATTGAGAAAATGTTGATCGGCTTCAAACGCGCCCTGCAACAGTTCTTCAAAATTATCCATGCCGATGTATAAGGCAATGGATAAACCGACGGCTGACCACAGTGAATAACGTCCGCCGACCCAATCCCAGAATTCAAACATATTGTCGGTGTCGATACCGAACTTGGCGACATTTTCCGCATGAGTGGAAATGGCGACAAAATGTTTGGCAACAGCGGCAGGGTCTTTGGCGTGTTCCAGAAACCAGTTTTTTGCTGATTTGGCGTTCATCATGGTTTCCTGTGTGGAAAACACTTTGGAGGCGACAATAAACAGCGTGGTTTCAGGTGAGATTTGTTTTAACACCTCGACAATATTGGTTTGGTCAATATTAGAGACGTAATGAACTTTTAATTTGCCTGAACTATAAGGAGTCAAGGTCATCGAAACCATTTTCGGCCCTAAGCCAGAACCGCCGATACCGATGTTTACTACATCAGTAATCGCTTTGCCCGTGTAACCTTTCCATTCACCCGAACGCACACTGTCACAGAACACGCGCATTTTTGCCAATACCCGATTCACATCCGGCATAACATCTTCGCCATCCATATAGACAGGTTGGTTGCTGCGATTACGCAATGCGGTATGCAGAACAGCACGGTGTTCGGTGGTATTGATTTTTTCCCCTGCAAACATGGCTTTGGTTTTCGCGCTTAAATTTGCGTGATTGGCGAGGTCTATCAATAAGGGCAGCGTTTCATCAGTGATTCTATTTTTGGAATAATCAAATAAGATGTCATTAAAGCTCACAGAAAACTTAGTAAAACGCTGAGGATCCTGTTTAAAAGCATCACGCATAGAGCTGTCTTTAACGTGCTGATAATGGTCTTGCAAGGCAATCCACGCTTTTGAATGAACCAAAGATGACATAGTGTTAGCTCCATTTAAATTAAATTCTTCTAAGTCTACGAAAAGCACGACAGGATAGCAATAGCGCGTAAGATTATCGCTATATGCTTATGTATCAAAGGATGGCAACAAGCATTCCATCAATTCCTTTATTTGGCTAGTTTGATGTGCTAGAGTTGGAGCTTGCTACGATTCAAAAAGTAGCAAATGAATTTATGTTCGCTACGCAGGTCTTTCATGAGTACGCGAATTTTTCATATAAAAATTATTAACTAGGAATGGGTATTATGAACAAGACACAATTAGTAAGAAAAGGTCTGCTGGGTCTGCTAGGCACGCTATTTACAGCAACTGTAATGGCGCATGGTGGTGCGGCGGGTACTGATACCGACCAATGTAAATTTGAACTGGAACCTAGTCACTGGATTCATTACACCGCTTATCAACCTGTTGCCTATCCTGCGGAAGAATTTTGCGGCAAACTGCCGGGTACGGACACAAAAACTCAATTGGTTTTTGACTATCAAGACATGAAATATAGAGATATGTTAGTTGAATTTGAAGTCACCAAAGAACCCGAAGGCAAACAAGTATTTTTCCTGCCCAGTGCTAAACATAAAAAAGGCACGATTAACTTAGACCTGCCTAATGGTGTGCCTGAACCCGGTCAATACTTGATTCACATTACTTTAGTGCCTGAAGAAGGCAAAACGGATAACCGCGTCCAAGGTCAACGTTTAGATGTTCACATGGGCTTTAAAGCAGGTACAGGTGAAGCGACTTCTAAAGGCAGTATGCTACTCTATGCGTTCTTGGCATTTGCCGGTTTATATGCAGTGTATTTATCAAATGCGGGTTTTAAACGCAAAGTAAATGAAATATTCGGCAAAATCATCGACTAAAAATAGCTTGATAGTAAACCTATGTTGAAAAGTGCGTGTGTTTGTCAGATAAAGGGGAGAAATAAATAATGGTGAAATTATTATCGGTTGGTCTATTGTTAGCGGCGTTTTCCGCGCCGATTATGGCTGTAGACTACGAAGATCACGATGGTATGCTCATGGATCATGGTGACGGTCATTTAATGGACATGGCAGGCGGTATGGTAATGGGGCAAAATACCGATACCTTACCCGGTGGTTGCGATAGCATCTCCGAAACCAAAGAAATTACCGTTCACGCAGGTCATAAGTACGCTGAAAAATTCCCCGGCAGAATGTACGCCTTTGATACACAGGAATTTAATTTTAAGCCCTGTACTAAATTAACCGTGCATTTCATTAATGAAGACCATGTGCGTCATCAATGGATGATGCACGGTTTACCTAAATATTTGTACCCTAAAGGTATGTTTCATTTAGAAGCATCAGGGCCTTCAAAAATTTCAGGTACATTAATTCTGCCGCCGGGTGATAAAACCTACTTAGTGCATTGCGATATTGCCCAGCACATGGAAAAGGGCATGAAAGCGCAATTAAAAGTCGGTAAAGGCGATGGCGATTTACCCAGCATTCCGGGTGTAACCGCACCCGTTGTTGCTGATGATTACAAATCAACTTTACCTGAGCTGGCGGTTAAAGCACAGTTGGAAGCGAAAGCAGAAGCGGCTAAACCGCCCGCACCAGTGGTCGCAAAAACAGCAACACCCGCTGCCGCGCCAGAAGATGATTCGCTGTTTACGGGTACAACCGTGATTGGCTTAGCTATCGGCTTGCTTGCCGCACCGTTTCTGGCACGAAAATTTAAAGGCATGACGGTCGCCGAAGTGGTTGCTTACTGCTTTGAATTATTAAGTCAGGGCATTGCCTATATCGTCAAACTGTTGTCTGGTTTACTGAGTAAGAAAAAAAACGTCTTACCCAATAAATAAGCCACTTAACCGTAAAAAAACCCGCGCTTATTAAATAGCGTGGGTTTTTTTTTGAGAACAATAAATGGACGATACATTATTGGAATTATGGGGCTTGTTTGCCAGTGCCTTCATCTCCTCCACCATTGCCCCCGGTGGTTCTGAAGCGGTATTGGCTTACATGGTCGCCAAAGGCTTATACACAAATCAAACACTGCTGATAACCGCTACCATAGGCAATACTTTAGGTGCGCTGACCACATGGGGATTGGGACTGCTCGCGGCAAAAAAATTTCCCGTCGCAACGCTGTTATCACCCAAACAACAACAGGCACTCGCTCTTATTGAACGGCGCGGTGTCTGGGTATTATTTTTTTCATGGTTGCCTGTCATCGGTGACGTGCTATGTTTCGCAGGCGGTTGGTTGAAACTGCCTTTTATTACCGCCTGTATTATTATTTTATCAGGCAAATTTACTCGCTATGCCATGATTGTGTGGCTGTTCACCTAAACCGAGGTCTTTAATGCTCCGCCATTTCCCCCACGTTAATACCCCCTACACCCATAAAAAACGGGATTATTTTATTGCAGCGTTTACCTTTTTTTGTGTCGCAGTGTGTCTGCTCAGTGATGCCAATGGCAGCCTGACAAAACAATACTTTCTGGGTGCGTGCGGCTGGATTTTTTTAGTGTGCTTACTGTACGGTGAAAATAAAGAGGTCAGAACTCAGGTGATTATTGCTATTCTATTTGCCACCGTCGGCGAACACTTCGCCTCGCCGTTTATGGGCGGCTATACCTACCGTTTTCATAACGTGCCTTTTTATGTCCCTCCCGGTCATGGCATGGTGTACTTAACCGCTGTCGCATTGGCACGTTCCGGATTATTTTTACGTCATGCTAGAGCCATTGCCGCCTTTGTGGTCATCGTCTGCGGTTTATGGTCAATATGGGGTATCAGCGGTTTGGCGGCACAAGGCGATTCAGTCGGCGCATTGTTGTATTGCGTATTTTTAGGTTATTTATTTAAAGGACGCTCGCCGATGGTCTATCTGGCGGCGTTTTTTATCACCACTTGGCTGGAGCTTATCGGTACGGCAGTGGGAACGTGGAAATGGGCGATGATTGATCCTGTGCTTAACTTGCCGCAAGGTAATCCACCTAGCGGCGTGGCGGCGTGGTATTGTTTAGTGGATGCAGTCGCTATTGGCGGCGCGCCAGCGGTATTAAAACTATTTCAGCAACTGAAAGATCGCGTTGAGCTTGCTAAAATACGAAAAGAAGCTTATCAAGGTGTCGAAAACGAATGATGTTTGTTACACAAAAAATATTGTCCACGAAAAGCACGAAAGGCACGAAAAAATTAACAGCCGTTATCAGGAGTTCAAGCACTTACTAAAGGCAGGCAATCCATTTTAAAAACACAGGCTTAACTATCAACGGTTACCTTATTGTTTACTTTTTTTGTGCCTTTCGTGTCTTTCGTGGACTATTGCTTTTTCATGCGTAACATCAATGACCAATACCTATTTTCTATGGAACATTGAAACATAAAATACAAGGAGCGGCCGATGAACCGTCAGGTGATGAATGAATTCTGGGGTGGACTGACCGCTATGTTGGTTGCCCTGCCCTCCGCTATCGCTTTCGGCGTATTGGTATTTTCTGCTATTTCCCCGCACATGGCAGGTGAAGGCGCGTTTGTCGGTATGATGGGCGCGGCTATTTTAGGATTAAGTGCGCCGCTGTTTGGACGTACTCCCGCGTTAATCTCCTCACCCTGCGCACCTGCCGCCGCTGTTTTATCGGCGTTGGCGATTGATTTGCTCAAGCAAGGCATTGCCCCTCATCATGTGGCGGAACTATTGGCATTAACCTCGCTGTTAGCCGCCTTATTACAAATGCTTTATGGTCTGCTGAAAGGCGGACAACTTATTAAATACATTCCTTTTCCCGTCGTCAGCGGCTATCTATCAGGCGTGGCACTCATTATCGCCACAGGTCAGTTGCCTAAATTATTGGGTTTACCCAAAAATACAGAGCTTTGGCACGGTGTCAGCACGCCTGACTTATGGCAATGGCAGGGCATTGTGGTCGGTATCATTACCATTGCCGTCATGTCGATTGCACCGCGCCTGACACAAAAAATCCCCCCAACTATCTTGGGCTTAACAGCGGGAATCTCCAGTTACTTTGTTTTGGCTTTCTGGATGCCGCCGCTGCTGTCATTGAATGCTAACGCACTGGTAGTGGGGCTTATTCCTGCGGGAACGTCTTTTTTAGAAACCGTGCGCGAACGGATGTTGTTTGTTGCCGACATTCAACTGAGTGATTTACGTCAGGTAGCGTATTCAGCGATTGCCTTATCGGCATTGCTGTCTATTGATACCTTGAAAACCTGCGTAATTCTGGATGCCTTGACCAAAAACCGCCATGATTCCAATCGTGAATTATTCGGACAGGGTTTAGCCAATTTAACCGCGTTTATGACGGGCGGATTATCAGGTTCAGGTACGGTCGGGGCAACGCTGGTCAATGTCAGCAGTGGCGGTCGTACCACGCTGTCAGGCTTTATTGAAGGCGGCTTGGTGGTACTGGTCATCGTGCTGTTATCCCCGTTAATTGCGTGGGTGCCGATTGGCGCGTTGGCGGGTATTTTATTGGTGGTCGCATTTCGTATTTTTGACTGGCAGGCGTTTCGCTTACTGAAATACAAAGAAACCCGCTTTGATTTTGTCGTCATTGCTGCTGTGGTCATCGTGGCGGAAAGTGTCGGCTTGATAGCCGCCGCAGGCACGGGTATCGCATTGGCTATTTTATTATTTATTCGCGATCAAATACGCATCACGGTGATACGGCGACGCGCCACACTGAAAGAAATATCTTCAAAAACCTATCGCCTCGCTTCAGAAGATGCCATTTTGCAACAGCACGGTGATGAAGCGGCGGTGATTGATTTGCAGGGTAATTTGTTTTTCGGCACTACCGATCACTTATTCACCCAACTGGAAGACGATTTACACATTCAAAAATGGCTGTTATTTGATATGCGCCGCGTGCAGTCGCTGGACTATACTGCCACGCATTTATTCAGCCTGATGCACGACCGCCTGAAAGAACGCGGCGGCGGACTGCTGTTCAGCGGGATGCCCTCGTGTTTGCTGAGCGGGCAGGACTTACAGCGTTATATGACCGATGTCGGCTTGCTGAATCGAAATGGCATTCACATTTTTGAATCGCGAGATGAAGGCATAGAATGGATGGAACGTCAGATTCTCGAGGCATGGGGTGATATTGAAAAACCCGATGAACTGGTATTTGAATTTGAAGACATTGAAATATTGCGCAAAATGGATGACAGCACCATCCATGCCTTGCGTGAATGCGTCCATGAACGCACACTCCATGCCGGCGAAGCGGTATTCACGGTCGGCGATAGCGGCGATGAGCTGTTTCTGATTCGGCGCGGCACAGTACGCATTCTATTACCCCTGAAAGGCGGTAAATATCATCATTTAGCGACATTTTCAGGCGGCGATTATTTTGGTGAAATGGGCTTTATTGATGGTCATCCGCGTTCTGCCAATGCCATTGCCAGTACCGATTGTGAACTGTATATACTCTCGCGAAAAAAATTCAACATTCGAGTTTATGACAATGCCGTATTGGGCGCGCGCGTTTTCGCCCGCATTGCCAGTGCCATTTCCGCCCGTCTGCGCCAGACCGACAGTGAATTATCCGCGCTGGAGGAACGCTGATAATGCACATCTGTCATAATGAGATAAAACAACGTGTACCATACGCGCCAACATATTATGCAACTATTCATTGATTTTTTTAATATAAACAACCTGATACCGCATGGCTACTGCTTATCATGGAGTCCGTTGTTATTATGGTTGCACGTCACCTCCGATGTGCTGATTACGCTGTCTTATTACTCCATTCCCCTGAGTCTGCTGTACTTTGTCCGTCAGCGTAAAGATTTACCCTACCCGTGGCTGAGTGTGATGTTCGCGCTGTTCATCGTCGCCTGCGGTACAACACATATCTTGTCAGTGGTCACAATATGGCTGCCCGTTTATTGGCTGGAAGGGGCTGTAAAAACCTTTACCGCGCTTATTTCCGTTGCCAGTGCTTTAGCAATGCTGCGGGTTATACCGCTGGCATTAAAATTACCCAGCTCCGCACAATTGCAGACTGAAATAGAACAGCGCAAACTGGCCGATAACGCCCATCAAGAAGCCTTGGAACGCTTACAAAAAATTGCAGGTCGTCTGCCGGGAATGGTTTATCAGTCTCGTTTATTTGCTGATGGCAATGCCAGTATTCTTTATTGCAGTGACGGTATCCGCGATATTTTCAGACTCAGTCCTGAACAAGTCTATGCTGACAGCAGTCTGTTATTTGCCCTTGTCCATCCCGACGATCATTATCATGTTGTTGATTCAATGCAGCAATCCGCAGACAATCTGACAACATGGCGGTGTGAATTTCGGGTGTGTTTTACAGGCGGTGTTGAACATTGGCTGCTGGTGAACGCGCTGCCGGAAAGCGAGTCGGACGGCTCAACGCTTTGGCATGGTTTTATCAGTGATATTACCGAACGCAAACTGGCGGAAACTGAACTGCGCATTGCCGCTACCGCGTTTGACTCGCAAGAAGGCATGGTCATCACCGATACCAACAGCGTGATTTTGCGGGTCAACGCCGCCTTTACTGCCATTACGGGCTACAGTGCTGACGAAGCAGTCGGTCGTAAAATGAACTTACTCAAATCAAATCGCCATGATGATACTTTTTATAAAGCCATGTGGGAATGTATTATTACCACAGGCGCGTGGCAGGGTGAAATCTGGGACAGGCGCAAAAACGGGGAAATATACCCCAAATGGCTGACCATTACTGCCGTCACGGGTGATGATGGCAAAGTCAGTCATTATGTCGGTACTCATATTGATATTACCGAGCGCAAAGCCACCGAAGAACACATTAACCGCTTGGCTTTTTATGATCCATTGACACAATTACCCAATCGCCGTCTGCTGCAAGAACGCCTTAAACAGGGCATTAAAATGAATCGGCGTTTGAACAATCAAATGGCGGTGCTGATGATGGATCTGGATAAGTTTAAAACGGTCAACGACACCTTGGGTCATATCGCAGGCGATGAATTGTTGCAGCAAGTCGCGGAGCGCATTCAAATGCAGTTGCGTGAAGTGGACATGGTGGCGCGGTTGGGCGGTGACGAGTTTGTTGTCTTAATGGAAAATATCGGTCACTATGAACACGCCGCCCGCGTTGCTGAAGCCATTATTCATGCCTTAAGTCAGCCGTTCACCTTATGCCAGAGTTACGATGTCGTGATTGGTACCAGCATCGGTATTGCCATACACCCCCAACACGGCGACACCTTAGAATCCCTTATGGACAATGCCGATACCGCTTTGTATCACGCCAAAGATCAGGGGCGCGGTTGTTTTTCTTATTTTTCGGAAGAATTAACGCAAAATGCACGCGAACGCATTGTTTTAGAATCCCGCTTGCGCCGTGCTATTGAACAACAGGAATTGCGCGTGTATTTTCAACCGCAAATTGACATTAACAGCGGACAGATTATCGGCGCGGAAGCTCTGGTACGCTGGCATGATCCTATTGAAGGCTGCCTCATGCCGGGCAGCTTTATCCCACTGGCAGAAGAAACAGGCTTAATTGTTGCTATCGGAGAATGGGTATTGCGCGAAACCTGTAAAATCGGGCAGCAATGGCTGGATCAGGGCTTGCCGCCCATTACCTTGGCGGTCAATGTCTCGCCGCATCAATTTCGCCGCAGTGATATGACTACATTGGTAGCTGCTGTCATTCATGATACAGGCTTTCCTGTTGAATATCTGGAATTGGAAATCACCGAAAGCGGCTTGATGGACAATCAAAAAAACGCGGCATCCATTCTTGGCAATCTGAACAGACAAGGCGTACACCTTGCGATTGATGACTTCGGCACAGGTTATTCATCATTGGCGTATCTTAAATATTTCCCTGTCGATGTGTTAAAAATCGACAAAACCTTTATTGATGATATTCCCTTTTTACACGGTGATATGGCAATTACTGCCACCATTATTGCAATGGCACACCATTTGGGTTTTAAAGTATTGGCAGAAGGGGTAGAGACACCTCAACAACTGGATTTTTTACGCGAACACGGCTGCGACAGCTATCAAGGTTATTTGTACAGCAAAGCCATACCTGCCGATGCGTTTGCGAAAATGCTGGCTGACACGCAGATGTAACCCGACAGTTATACAGTATAGGGTCAGCATTTCGATGACAAATAACCTCCATCCATTTTAATCAACCCATACACATCACTATGACTACTCAACCTGCTACCGATGAACCAGTAACAACAGTCACTCCACACATTGACCTCAGCTCTCCCGAATGGTATTTGAATCGGGAATTAACATGGCTGGAATTCAACAAACGGGTGTTATGGGAAGCAGAAGATGAACGCACCCCGTTATTGGAACGCGTTAAATTTATTGCCATCGTCAGTGCCAATCTCGATGAGTTTTTTATGAAACGCATCGGCGGTCTGAAACAACAGGTAGGCGCAGGTATCAGTGAACTCAGCGTTGACGGACGCAGCTCACAGCAGCAAATCACCGAATGCTACGCGCTGGTGCGTGAGATTGAGGCGAAAAAAAGAACCGTTTTTTCACAAGTCATGCAGCTGCTTGAGCAACAAAACATTCGTATCGTGCCTTATAACAAGCTGTCCAAAGAACAGCAGAAAACCATGCGGGAACACTACATTGCCAATATCTTCCCGCTGGTCACGCCACAGGCGATTGATCCTGCGCATCCGTTTCCATTCATCTCCAATCTATCATTGAATTTATTGGCAGGCATTTATTCGACCGAACCCGAAGACATGACGCTGGTGCGCATTAAAGTCCCCGTGAGTCCGAAAATAAAACGCTTTATTCAAATAGATCACGAAAATAATTATGTCGCCTTGGGTGACTTAATGGCGAACAATCTGGATATGCTGTTTCCTGATATGAAAGTGGCGTTTTGTGAGCTGTTTCGCGTCACCCGCAACGCCGTCACTGAAAAAGACGAAGAACAGGCGGATGATTTACTGCAAATGATTGAATCAGAACTGCGTGAACGTAAATTTGCCTCCGTGGTGCGGCTTGAAGTATCAGAACACATGGCAAAACTGCAACGCGGTCGATTAATGGCGGAACTGGGTTTGGATGAGCAGGATATATTCAGCGTGAACAGCCTGATGGCAATGTCTGATTTATTTCAACTGACCGCGATTGACCGCCCTGATTTGCTTGATCCTCCGCATCACCCTTGCGATCATCCAAAATTATTGAATGCCCCGAATATTTTTCATGCGATTCGGGATCAAGGCACGATTTTATTGCAACACCCTTATGAATCGTTCGTCACCACTGTCGAGCGGTTTGTCAAAGAAGCGAGTCGCGATCCCAATGTGCAGGCGATTAAAATGACCCTGTATCGCACCTCCGCAGGCACTAAAATCATTCAATACCTGATTGATGCCGCGCTGAGCGGTAAACAGGTCGCCGTGGTGGTGGAATTAAAAGCCCGTTTTGATGAATCGGCGAACATCAAATGGGCGCATCGCATGGAAAATGCGGGCGTTCATGTCACTTACGGCGTGGTCGGCTTAAAAACCCACAGTAAAGTCGTATATGTGGTGCGGCAGGATTATAACGGGCTGCGTCGTTATGCGCATATCGGCACAGGTAACTACCATGCAGGCACAGCGCGTATTTATACCGATTTGGGTATTTTGACCTGTGACCAACAGATAGGCGAAGACTTAACCGAATTATTCAATTATTTAACCACGGGCTTAGTGCCGAAACGCAACTATAAAAGCCTGCTGCCCGCCCCTAAATTATTGAAACCCAGCCTGCTCAAAAAAATTGAGCGGGAAATCAGCAAGCACAGTGAACACAATCAGGGCTTGATTCAATTTAAAATGAACGCACTGGAAGATGCCGACATTACCGAAGCCCTGTATCGCGCTTCACAAGCAGGGGTGAAAATTGATTTAATCATTCGTGATACCTGTCGCTTGCGCCCCAATATCGCAGGACTGTCTGAAACCGTGCGCGTTATCAGTATCGTCGGGCGGTTTTTAGAACATTCACGGATTTTTTATTTTCAAAACGGCGGCGACGAAGAATACTTTATCGGTTCCGCCGATTGTATGAAACGTAATCTGGAAAGTCGGGTCGAAGTGGTTACGCCCGTACAGAAACCTGAATTACAAGCCGCGTTGCGACAAATACTAAACATTCAACTGGATAATCAACGCAGCGTGTGGGAAATGCAGCCGAATGGTCAATACATTCAGCGGAATCCGAAGGACGCGCAACATAAAACAGGGGTGCAGGAAACGCTGATTGAATCAGCCAATAATCGACTCAAAGCCGCCGAAAAAGGTAAAAAACTGAAAACCAAAAGCGCGAGACAAAAAGCGCAAGGCTGATTTGTTTTAGCCAGTCATGCTTGTGTAGCCTAGGCATCAAAAAACGGTAGTGTCTTTCAGCACACGACTGCCAGTCGTTTAAAGGACTGGCAGTCGTTCATCCCCTTGTCACCAGCTTAACCCGCTACCCCGTTTTGCTTTACCCATTGATGCTGTGCAACAATTATAATTATGAAACGACCCTCATTTAATAGTATCCGCTATTGAATATAAGAGCTTTATTTCCACTTAATGTCAGGAAAAAATAATGCCGCATAAAAAATTTTTAACCAGTCAACTTAACTCATCAATAATGACCGATCTCCCTGAACAGGGCATGGAAAAAGCCGATTTTATTGATGATTTTAAACAATACTATGTGCATTTACTGGGGCGTGACGAACACACCAGCTCACCTTTTTATGCAGGCGAAGCTCTGTCAATGTCGATAAGAGACCGCCTGATGGAACGCTGGAAAGCCACCCATCACACCTACAAAGACAATAATTGCAGACGCGGTTATTACCTGTCTATGGAGTTTTTGATGGGGCGCACGTTGAGTAATGCCATGCTTAATTTGGGCGTGACCGATACCGTCAGTCAGGCGATGTACGACCTCGGCATTGAAATTGAAGAACTGATTGCCTGTGAACAGGATGCAGGTTTGGGCAATGGCGGCTTAGGTCGGCTTGCTGCCTGCTTTATCGACAGCTGTGCCACCTTGCAATTGCCTGTGATTGGCTATGGCTTGCGCTACGAATACGGGATGTTCACCCAAAGTATCGTCGATGGCGAACAGGTGGAAAAACCCGACCATTGGTTACGGCACGGCAACGTCTGGGAAATTGAGCGACTGGAATATTCACATCGCATCAAATTCGGCGGCTATGTCGAAGACCATCTGGATGAAAACGGCAAACAACGCTTTTGCTGGGTAGGCTCAAATGACGTATTGGCGATGCCTTATGACACACCAGTTCCCGGTTATAAAAACGGCACGGTCAATACCCTGCGTTTATGGAAAGCGGTCGCTACCGAAGAATTCAATTTAGACGAGTTTCACGCGGGCGACTACGCCGAAGCAGTGGCATCTAAAATTGCCGCTGAAAATATTACGATGGTGCTGTATCCGAATGACAGCAGTGAAAACGGCAAAGAACTGCGCTTGCGCCAACAGTATTTTCTCGCCTCAGCCAGTTTACAAGATGTGCTGAGCCATTGGATTAGCTTACACGGCAAAGATTTTTCCCAGTTTGCCGAAAAAAACTGCTTCCAGCTCAATGATACCCATCCCAGCATCGCCATCCCCGAACTGATGCGCCTGTTGATGGATATTCATGGTCTGTCATGGAATGCAGCATGGAAAATCACCCGCAGCACAATGGCGTACACCAATCACACTTTATTGCCCGAAGCACTGGAAAAGTGGTCAGTGAGCCTGATGCAACGCTTGTTGCCGCGCATAATGGACATAATTTTCAGCATTAATGCGGGTTTTATGGCAGAAGTCGCCATGCACTGGCCGGGCGAAGGTGAACGCTTGCGCAGTATGTCGATTATCGAAGAAGGTCAGGTAAAACTGGTCAGAATGGCGCATCTGGCAATAGCGGGCAGTTTTTCCGTGAATGGCGTAGCGCAATTACACACCCAGCTGCTGCAAGAAGGTTTGTTCCACGATTTTTACCAGCTATGGCCGCATAAATTCAACAACAAAACCAACGGCGTAACCCCGCGCCGCTGGTTGGCAGGGTGCAATCCCGAACTTGCCGCCCTGATAACCGATACCATCGGCAACGGCTGGGTCACTGATTTATCACAACTGAAAAAATTGGAACCTTACGCGGATGATGCCGATTTCAGACATCGTTGGCACGCGATTAAACAGGCAGCAAAAGCGCGGCTGATTGACTATAAAAAAGAGAAGCATGAAGGCGAACTGCATCTTAATGTTGACGCTTTATTTGATATTCAGGTCAAACGGATTCACGAATACAAACGCCAACTACTGAACGTCCTGCACGTTATTCATCTGTATGACCGCATTAAACGCGGTGATAGCAAAAACTGGGTGTCACGCTGTGTACTCATCGGCGGCAAAGCCGCACCCGGTTATGTCATGGCGAAAAAAATCATCAAGTTAATCAATAACGTTGCCAACGTTATCAACGCAGACCCTGACGTAGGCGATAAATTAACCTTATTGTTTTTACCCGATTATCGGGTATCGGCAATGGAAAAAATATGCACAGCGGCGGATTTATCGGAACAAATTTCCACCGCAGGCAAAGAAGCCTCAGGCACAGGCAACATGAAACTGATGATGAATGGCGCGATTACCATCGGCACACTGGATGGCGCGAACATTGAAATTCGGGAAGAAGTCGGTGATGATAATTTTTTCCTGTTCGGCTTAACCGAAGAGCAAATTGCCGCGCACCGCAGTCATTATAATCCGCTGGCAATTATCAACATGGATGACGACCTGCGCCGCGTCATGCACCTGCTGGAATCTGCACATTTTAATCAGTTTGAAGCAGGTATATTTGATGATTTAATTAGTTCCATTAAATCACCGCATGATCCGTGGATGACCATTGCCGATTTTCGCAGTTACGTTGATACGCAAAAACGCGTTGAAGATGCCTACCGTGACAAAGATCACTGGACACGCATGAGTATTTTAAATTGTGCCAACAGCGGTAAATTTTCTACCGACAGAACCATTAATGAATACAATAATGACATCTGGAAATTAACGCCACAACCTGTAAAGCGTAAGTAACAACTGAATACAGGCGCGGATTTTATTCGCGCCTTTTACCGACTACGGGACGACAAATCACATCCATCTATTTCAAAGACAACAACATGAACTACTTAACTATCGAAGCCTTTGTGCGTAACGCGCCGCTGGTGCGTTTACAACGCTTGGCAGGCAACACCAGCAATATCATTCTCGCTAAACTGGAAGGCAATAATCCCGCAGGCTCAGTGAAAGATTTACCCGCGCTCAGCATGATTAAACGCGCCGAAGAACGCGGTGAAATTAAAGCGGGCGACTGTTTAATTGAAGCCACCAGCGGCAATACAGGCATAGCCTTGGCAATGGTTGCCGCGATTAAAGGTTATAAAATGACCTTGATTATGCCCGACAACATGAGCATGGAACGCATCGCCTCCATGAAAGCCTACGGCGCAGACATTATTTTGACTCCTGCATCCGGCAGTATGGAAGCCGCGATTGATTTGGCACGCAACATGGAAGCCGCGGGTAAAGGACGCATTCTGGATCAATTTGCCAACCCCGATAATCCACGCGCCCATTATGAAAGTACCGGTCCTGAAATCTGGCACGATACCGACGGGCAAGTCACGCATTTTGTCAGCGCAATGGGTACAACTGGCACGATTATGGGAACGTCGCGCTATTTGAAAGAACAAAATCCCGACATACAAATTATCGGCGTACAACCTGAAGGTGATGCAAAAATTCCGGGAATTCGTCGCTGGCCGCAAGAATATCTGCCGAAAATTTACGAACCCAAACGGGTGGATCGCATTATAGATATGGATCAGCACAGCGCGGAAACCACCATGCGGGCATTAGCATCTGAAGAAGGTATTTTTGCGGGTGTTTCCTCAGGTGGCGCAGTAGCGGCGGCTTTGCGTTTATCTAAAGAAGTTGAAAACGCGGTGATTACCGTGATTATCTGCGACCGTGGCGACCGCTATTTATCAACAGGTGTATTTCCGAGTTAAGTGTGTGAACTGGGATACCATTGCTCAACACATCACGGCGGCGACAGGACGACCGTTTACTGTGCGCGCTGCCCAGCGACTATCAGGCGGTGACATCAATGCCGCGTTTCGCTTGCAAGATGGACGGAACAGCTATTTCGTCAAAGTGAATCGTGCTGAATTGACAGCAATGTTCGCCGCAGAATTTACAGGATTGCAGGACTTGGCAGGCACTAAAACCCTGCGTGTGCCTAGCCCTGTGGTGTATGGAGCAACTGAAACGCATTGTTTTTTGGTACTGGAATACCTTGATCTGGGGCGTTCCAGTGCAATTTCCGAGCGGTTATTAGGGCAGCAACTTGCCAGTTTGCATCAACAAGTCCAGCCGTATTTCGGTTGGCATCGAGACAATACAATTGGCAGCACCTTACAACCCAATCCACAAAGTAACGACTGGCTGAGTTTTTGGCGTGAGCAGCGGTTAGGATTTCAATTACAACTCGCTGCAAAAAATGGTTATGGTGGTCGCTTGCAAAATAAGGGGGAGCGGCTTTGTAGCGAATTGAGCGCATTTTTTACTGGCTACTCACCCTCGCCTTCATTACTGCACGGCGATTTATGGTCAGGTAACACAGCGACAGACAAGGACGGTACACCTGTCATTTTTGATCCCGCCTGCTACTACGGTGACCGAGAAGCAGACCTCGCCATGACCGAACTGTTTGGCGGCTTTAGTCGGGATTTTTATGCCGCCTATCAAGATATCTGGGCATTAAATGAAGGCTACCAAGTGAGAAAATCGCTTTACAACCTATACCATATTTTGAATCACCTTAATTTATTTGGCGGTAATTATTTACGGCAAGCTGAAAACAGCATAACTGCATTATTATCCGAAACAGGCATTACCAGCTCGTAATCGCTTTAACGAGTCAACAAACAACACAATGTATACGCAATTATAACGTTCTGATTTTATATTTTCACCCATCACACACCAGCACAGCACTTGGCTCATTGAGTATTGGGCATTGACAGGTATCCCCTTTCTCCTTTACAGTTACGCCCGAAAAACAAGTATTGTTTTCTTTTGTAAAAACAGCAGTAATTTGTGGCAAAATCTCAAAACATTGCCCTAGCAAGAACATCGGCGTTGATAATGCTAACGTAGCGTTTATAATGCCAACACTTCTTTTCTTAGAAGAAGCATTGAGAGTTAGCAGTGCTATATGAACGTGGAGTAAATATCAGTCTGAAATGGACAACCAATTTCAGCAGTTTGCGTTAAAGCGTTTCGAGTCCCTTAGAACATCTTTCTATTACGACTCATAACTATGTAATTAAAAACAACTAAATATAATATAACCCTTCGGAGCATTTATCATGGCAAGACCGTTAATACAAATGGCATTAGACTCATTAGATTTCGATGCAACAGTAAACCTTGCTACTTTAGTAGCACCACACGTTGATATTTTCGAGATCGGAACTCCATGTATCAAACACAACGGCATCAACTTAGTTAAAGAATTAAGAGCAAGATTCCCTAATCACTTGTTATTAGTTGACTTAAAAACTATGGATGCTGGTGAATACGAAGCAACTCCTTTCTACGCAGCAGGTGCTGATATTTGTACAGTTTTAGGCGTATCCGGCCTTGCAACTTGTCAAGGTGTTATTAAAGCTGCAAACGCACACGGTGCAGAAGCTCAAATCGACTTAATCAACGTTGAAGACAAAGTCGCTTGCGCTCGTGCAACTGTTGAAGCCGGCGCTCAAATCATGGGTATTCACACAGGCTTAGACGCTCAGGCAGCAGGTCACACACCTTTCGCTGACTTAAACGCAATTGCTGAATTAGGCTTACCAGTCCGCATTTCAGTTGCTGGCGGCATCAAAGCATCTACCGTTCAAGACGTAGTAAGAGCTGGCGCGAACATCATCGTTGTTGGCGCAGCAATTTACGGCGCACCTTGCCCTGCTACAGCAGCGCAAGAAATCCGCGAATTGGTTGACGCTGTATAATTCATAGAGGCAACAACTTATGCATCAGCAACTTATATTAGATAAAATCACAGGTATTTTAACGGCTACAGACGATTCTTATGATGAAAAGCTAGTTGAAATGCTTGATAAAGCCAAGCGCATTTTTATCGCAGGTGCTGGGCGTTCCAAGTTAGTTGGTAACTTTTTTGCTATGCGCTTGGTACACGGCGGTTACGATGTCAGCGTAGTTGGCGAAATTGTAACTCCGAGTATTAAAGCAGGTGACTTGTTAATCATTATCTCAGGTTCTGGAGAAACTGAGCAATTGATAGCATTCACCAAAAATGCCAAAAAAGTCGGTGCCAACATCGTGTTGATTTCTGCGAAAGCCAGTTCAACTATCGGCGATATGGCTGATGGTGTATTCCAGATTGGAAAAGAAGAACTGTATGGCAAGGTAGTGGGAATGCCAATGGGAACAGTGTTTGAATTATCAACACTGTGCTTTTTGGAAGCCGTAATCTCACACATCATCTGGGAAAAAGGAATTCCTGAAGAAATCATGAGAGAAAGACACGCTAACTTAGAGTAATTCGTTAGGAGCGAGTGGTGATAGCCACTCGTTCTCTAGCTCTGTTTAAGTTAAAAAATATAAAAGAACAACAACGTAACCACATCGAAACATTTGATGAGAGTTACTCACTAGAATTCACTAACAAGTAGGAGAACAATATGACTTCGCGCCGAGAACTAGCGAACGCCATACGCGCTTTGAGCATGGATGCCGTACAAAAAGCCAACTCTGGACATCCAGGGGCACCTATGGGCATGGCGGATATCGCCGAAGTCCTGTGGAACGACTACATGAGTCACAATCCGACCAACCCAAACTGGTCAAATCGTGATCGTTTCGTTCTGTCTAACGGTCATGGCTCAATGCTGATTTATTCATTACTGCATTTGACCGGCTATGATTTACCGATGAGTGAATTGGCTACTTTCCGTCAGCTGCATTCAAAATGCCCAGGTCACCCTGAATACGGTTATGCGCCAGGTGTTGAAACAACAACCGGCCCATTAGGACAAGGTATTACCAATGGCGTTGGTTTTGCAATGTCAGAAAAGTTACTTGCTCACCAATTCAACCGTCCAGATCATAACATCATTGATCACCACACTTATGTGTTCCTAGGTGACGGCTGCTTGATGGAAGGTGTTTCTCACGAAGCGTGTGCGTTAGCAGGTACTTGGGGCTTAGGCAAATTAATCGCATTCTGGGATGACAACGGTATTTCCATCGACGGTCATATCGAAGGCTGGTACACCGATGACACCGTAAAACGCTTTGAAGCTTATGGCTGGCACGTTTTATCTGTTGATGGACATAACCCGGAAGAAATCTCTAAAGCCATTAGCCTGGCAAAAGACATGACCAGTGCGCCAACACTGATTTGTTGCAAAACAACCATCGGTTTTGGTTCACCAAATAAAGCTGGTACACACGAATGTCACGGTGCGGCATTAGGTCAAGCTGAAATCAATCTAACTAAAGCAGCTTTAGGCTGGGATCATGAAGCCTTCATCATTCCAGAAAACGTTTATGCTGGTTGGGATGCAAAAGCCAAAGGTGCTAAAGCTGAATCCGATTGGAATGCTAAATTTGCCGCTTATAAAGCAGCATATCCTGAATTAGCGGCTGAATACGAACGCCGTATGGCAAATGAATTGCCAGCTAACTGGAAAGAAGCAACCGATGCTTTAGTTGCTGACTTTAATGCTAAAGCTGAAAATCTGGCTTCTCGTCAGGCATCACAAAAAGTAATTGCAGGTCTTGCACCTTTATTACCTGAATTCTTAGGCGGTTCTGCCGACTTGACCGGCTCTAACTTAACCAGTTGCGCCAGCTTTACTCATGTACACGCTAAAGAACCAGGCAATTACATCTCTTACGGTGTGCGTGAATTCGGTATGTTCGGCATCATGAACGGCATGGCATTACACAGTGGATTAATCCCCTTCGGCGGCACATTCCATATGTTCTCTGACTATGCGAAAAGTGCATTGCGTATGGCAGCATTGATGAAAATCCGCACCATCGCTGTATTGACTCATGATTCTATTGGTCAAGGCGAAGACGGTCCAACACATCAACCGATTGAAAACACTTCAGCAATGCGCTTCATCCCTAATATGGATGTTTGGAGACCAGCGGATTCAACTGAAACTGCGGTTGCCTGGGTCATGGCAGTAGAGCGTTTAACAGGTCCAACCAGCTTGGTATTAAGTCGTCAGGCCTTACCTTTCATAGCGCGTAATGATGATCAAATTGCTGCTATTCGCAAAGGTGCTTACGTCATTTCTGAAGCCAACGGCACTGCGCAAATCATCTTGATTGCCACAGGTTCAGAAGTTGATTTAGCGTTAAAATCACAAGCTGCTTTGGCAGAAAAAGGTATTCAAGCTCGCGTTGTTTCTATGCCATCAACCAATGTCTTCGATCGTCAAGATAAAGCATACAAAGACAGCGTATTAACACCCGGTGTAAAACGTGTTGCTATTGAAGCAGGCGTAACTGACTACTGGCGTAAATACGTTGGCTTAGAAGGCGGCGTTGTGGGTATTGACACTTTCGGAGAGTCAGCTCCTGCTGGCGCGCTGATGAAACACTTCGGTTTCACTGTTGAAAATGTTGTCAGTAACGTAGAAGCTGTACTTTAATTTTTAAGATAACCTTGGAACGGGACACCTCTCACACATGATGCCATACGATTAGTTGGCATATTGTCGGAGGTGTCACGAACCACTTCTTCCGACTCATAGGTGATCGTGTGAACAAGAATAATTTAACGAAAGGTCTATTTACAGCGTTGCTGCTGGTCAGCAGCGTGGTAAGTGCAGACGAAAAATATCCAGCAGCAGACTTCCAGCCTTCAATTGTTTATCAAAGCGATGAAGCTAAAAATGGCTCATCAACTAAAGCAGCCGTCAAACCAGCAGCACCCGTTGCTGCCGAAGTAAAAACTGAAGTCGATTCAAAATATCCAGCGGCAGACTTCCAGCCTAAAGTTGTTTATAGCGATGACAGCTACAAACACAATAAAGCAGTACCTGTAAGCGCATCTAAAAATGTAAGTGCATCTTCAACTAAAGAAGAAGCATCATCTGAAAGCGTTACCGCTACTGAAACCAAAAAAGAAGATTCCAGTGTAACTTACTTACTAGGCTTAGTTGGTTTGGCAGCGGTTGGTTTTTTCTTGTTCAGACAACAAGCAACGCCTGCTACTCCCAAAGCTAAAAAAGCCAGTGTTGCCCCTGCAAGCACTAAAACTGCTGCCACAACAGGTGTTGGTAAATACATCAACAAAGTATCTGGCACAGGTGTTTCTCGCTATGTAGACAAACAAGTTAAGACTGCAAAATCTGCAACCAGTGTTGCTAGATATGTTGCACAGCAAACATTAGCTGATAAAGCAAGAGCGGCAGAAGAAGCAGAAAAGAAAGCTACAGGTGTTGAAAAATATATGCGCAATCGGGGATAAGCAATGAGCCAGAATCCATTGAACAGTTCATTTTTATCTGCTGTTGTAGCGTTTTTTTCGTTTGGAACTGAAGCAGCATCTCAAACAACTGAAAATATGTATCGTGTTTGTGCGGGCGACCCCGACGGACTTAGCGGCGTAGAGAAATATCTGCAAAGCCAAGAAGCGTTGTTAGCAAGACAAAAGGCTGAGCAACTGGAACAACTGGCAGCCCAAGCCTCAGCTAGCAGTGTTACAAAATACTTAGCAGGACAAGCACCGCTGACCAGTGTGGATCGCTATGCTCTCAGACAAGCACTTGCTGAAAAACAAACACACAAAAGTCACCTTGCAACAAGTGGAAAAACAGGTGTTGATAAGTATCTGAATGGTATGAAATCAGCACCTGCATTAAGCGGTGTAGAAAAATACTTAAAACATCAGGAAAGTCTGCCGCAGCCCAGCAAAGTTGCTAAATATATGGCAAAACAAGCTGCTTTAGCTGTATTACACGCTAAATCCGCACCTGTAGCAGCAAAACCTACAGGTGTTGCTAAATATTTACAGCATCAAGAAAGCCTGCCACAACCTAGCAGAGTAGCTAAATATCTGGCAAGACAGGCTTTGTTAGATGCCCAGCAAGCAAAACCAGCACCAATAAAACGTGGCGAGACAGGTGTTGATAAATATGTCAAACATCAAGACGAATTACCGCAACCTAGCAGAGTAGCAAAATACTTAAACAGACAGGCATTAGCTGAGCAACAAAAAGCCGATGCCGAAACTAGCGTTGAAAGATATATGCGTCATCAAGGTTAATTGATGCCATTAACGCTTTGCAGGTTTATGAGTTGCATCCTACAGATACTGTCGATGCAACTCTATAGATTTTTTAAATACATATAAAGGTACTATTCATGGCAAAAAACTTACTTGAACAACTGAAAGCAATGACAGTTGTGGTTGCTGATACAGGTGATATTGAAGCGATTGAAAAATTCACACCGCGTGATGCAACAACCAACCCATCGCTGATTACAGCGGCGGCGCAAATGCCACAATACCAAGGCATCGTTGACGATACCCTAAAAGGTGCCAGAGCATCTTTAGGTGCAGATGCGTCAGCAGATGATGTTGCTTCTCTTGCTTTTGAACGCCTTGCTGTTTCTTTTGGACACAAAATACTGGCAGTTATTCCAGGTAGAGTATCTACTGAAGTAGATGCACGGCTTTCATTTGATACCGATGCGACTATTGCTATGGGTCGCGAGCTAATTAAAATGTACGAAGCCGAAGGTGTATCTCGTGAACGCGTATTAATTAAAATTGCCGCAACTTGGGAAGGTATTCAGGCTGCTGCGGTTTTAGAAAAAGAAGGCATTCACTGCAACCTGACTTTATTGTTCGGTTTACATCAGGCGATTGCTTGCGCTGAAAACGGTATTACACTGATTTCTCCTTTCGTTGGTCGTATTCTTGACTGGTACAAAAAAGACACCGGTCGTGACTCTTACGAACCCGCTGAAGATCCAGGTGTAGTCTCAGTCACTGAAATTTATAACTACTACAAAAAATTCGGTTATAAAACTGAAGTTATGGGCGCGAGCTTCCGTAATATCGGTGAAATTACTGAATTGGCAGGCAGTGACTTATTAACTATCGCTCCTTCTTTATTGGCTGAATTACAAGCCACAGAAGGCGAGTTACCGCGCAAATTAGACCCAGAAGCGGCTGCTTCTATGGATATTGAAAAATTAACCATGGATAAAGCAACATTTGACAGTATGCACACGGCAAACCGTATGGCGACTGATAAATTAGCCGAAGGTATTGACGGTTTCGCTAAAGCATTAGAAGCACTTGAAAAATTGCTTGCTGAACGTTTAGCCGTTTTGGAAGCTTAAAAAATACAGAGCCTCCACGGTGTAGATGCTACGGCATCTGCAATCTGGAGGCTTTTTTGCTTTTGTAATAAACAGAATCAGGATTCATCTCCATGTCACAAAAAATTTCCGATGTCGTTAAAGCTGGTGTTGTTACTGGTGAAGACGTACAAAAAGTCTTTGCTATTTGCAAAGCCAACCAATTTGCTCTTCCTGCGGTAAATGTTATCAATACAGATTCAATCAATGCTGTATTAGAAGCGGCGGCAAAAGTTAAATCTCCAGTGGTCATTCAGTTCTCTAATGGCGGTGCCGCATTTTTCTCAGGTAAAGGCGTTAAATTAGAAGGTCAACAACCTGCTATTTTAGGTGCTATTTCTGGCGCACAGCACGTTCATTTAATGGCAGAAGCCTATGGCGTACCTGTTATTCTGCATACTGACCACGCGGCAAAAAAATTATTGCCTTGGATTGATGGTCTGTTAGATGCAGGTGAAAAACACTTCGCGGCAACAGGCAAACCATTGTTCAGCTCGCACATGCTGGATTTATCAGAAGAAAGCCTGAAAGAAAACATCGAAATCTGCGCACAGTATTTAACGCGTATGTCTAAAATGGGCATGACGCTGGAAATCGAATTAGGCTGTACAGGCGGTGAAGAAGACGGCGTGGACAACAGCGGCATGGATCATTCAGCTCTGTATACCCAACCTGAAGATGTGGCTTATGCTTATGAAGAATTAAGCAAAATCAGCAAGCAATTCACTATCGCAGCTTCTTTCGGTAACGTACACGGTGTATATTCACCGGGTAATGTTAAATTGACTCCTACCATTTTGGCGGACTCACAAAAATTTGTTTCTGAAAAATTTGGTGTGCCGCACAACACGTTAGACTTTGTATTCCACGGTGGTTCAGGTTCTACACCCGAAGAAATCAAAGAGTCAATCAGCTATGGCGTTGTGAAAATGAACATTGATACCGATACCCAATGGGCGACTTGGGAAGGTATTATGAATTTTTACAAGAAAAATGAAGGCTATTTGCAAGGTCAAATCGGTAATCCGGATGGTGCGGATAAACCAAACAAAAAATACTATGATCCGCGCGTTTGGCAACGTGAAGGCGAAGTCGGCATGGTAAAACGTTTGGAACAAGCTTTCCAAGAATTAAATGCTGTTAATTCTTTATAAGCTTACTCTGTTGTTCTGAATAACCTATAAAAAGCCGATGTTTTTGCATCGGTTTTTTTTTGTTTGAAAAAGTCTTCATGTCTTTAAGAAAATGCTATGCAACTGCTTAATTTGAAATGGATAAACCTGTTCTCAATTTAAATATCAACATTTAATCAATAATAAGGAATTACTATGGAACGTCGTGATTTTATTCGCTTAACGGTAGCAAGTGCAGGTGCAAGCTTCATCGCACCCAGCTTAACATTTGCCGCCAATGAACAACAAGTGGCTCAAACCAGCGATATTTATTATACAAAAGAATCAGCAGGTCGCTGGGAAGGCAAAGTAGCTACCCATCTACCCTCTATTGAAGTAACAAAAACAGAGGGCAATGCGACCATAAAAATCACGACTGCTCATGAAATGAAAGGTTACGAACATTACATAGTCAAGCATGTGCTGTTGGATAAAAACCATAAGTTTCTCGATGAACATATGTTTGATCCAACTAAAGAAAGTGTGCCTGTTTCAACCTTTACACTTAAAAATTACAGTGGCACTGTGTACGCATTAAGTATGTGTAATAAGCATGATCTTTGGTTAAGCAGCGCAGAAGTCTAGTTGTTAATACGAAGATAACAAGGATGTTTTCGTTAAATGATACCGTCATCTAACGCATAAAACAGCTCAAAACCAGCAACATTCAACACTAAGTGCTAGATAACGACATAAAAAACTACCTGTTATCCTACTAAAATACTAAACTAATACCGTTGCACCGATTTTTACTTCATATTTGTAAAAATTTTTAAAACTAAACTGGATATAAATCATTAACCCCCTATTTATCTTATTGATTTCAAAGGTCGGTGCACTCGGTTTCGGCGCGTTAATTGCTGATTAACGCACGGCAATGCGGCAGATAATAACTATAACAACGAAGGAGTAAATCAATGAGAGATATTTTCCAGAGAATTATTAATAATATGATGGGGCAGTATGTGACGGTACTGTTGGTGTTGGGTGCGGTTAGCACGGTGACCTACCTTATTCTTATTACTGATATTAGAGATCAGGAAGGTAATGCACGACTCGTTAAAATGAGTACCGAACAGGGCTTGATGATTTCTGATATAAACCTTGCACTAACCCAAAAAACTTACCTTACCAACACTGCGGAGCTGCATAGACTCAATGCGCGAATTCTATCTATGCAGCTGCAATTAACGCAAGACCATGAAGCCTTAAAATCAGGCTACCGTTTCGTTAAAGAAAAAGAACGCTTAATTCAAGTGCGCGGTCAGTTGTCTCCAGAGTTAAGAGCGTTGTATTTTGATGGCTCGAAGTCCATTGATCACTTAATGCACACCTATCTGTCGATTGTTCGTGAGTTGCAGCGAATGCCTGCTGATACGCTAAAATTGGATAATGCAGAACTTAACAAACTCCTGTTCACTATATCTCCTTCGTTATTAGAATTGATAGACAGAGCCAGTTTATTACAACAACGGCAAAGTGAGTTTATGCTGGGTAATACTGTCAACAAGCAAAACTTGATTTTCACTATCTCGATAGGCACGTTATTTCTGGTAGGCGGCTTATTGCTACAGCCGATGGTAGCGCGACTAAAAGACAGTGCGTTAAAAATGAAGCAGGAAAAAGCCTTTGCTGATAACGTTATTAACACCACACAAGCGTTGATTATCGGTGTCGATCAACAAGGTAAAGTCGTTCTTTTTAACCATTATGCAGAAGAAAATAGCGGCTGGTCGGAAGATGAAGTGAGAGGGAGAAACTTTTTCGAGCAGTTTATTCCTGAAAAAGATCAAACAGGGATGCTCAACTTATTTACCGACATGATGTCAGGGGCTGTTGAATATGCCGATGATATTGAAACGCAAATGCTGGTCAGCACTAACGACTTACTCAATATTATCTGGAGTCCGACGGTTATTAAGGAAGGAAAATCGGCAACACCGGTTATGTTTTTAGCCACAGGTCTGGATATTACCGAACGTAAAGAAGCCGAGCAAAAAGTAACCAAAGCCAACGCTGAATTAGCCCAGTTAACCAGCCGTCTACAAGGCGAGGTCAACTTGGCGGCGACCTTACAACGCTCTATTCTGCCACCGCCGCGCATTGATTTACCGGGTATGCAAGGTAAAGCGACCCTGCTCACCTCCAGTGAGGTAGGCGGTGATTATTACGATTATTATAAAGTCGCAGGACATCACAGTGTATTGCTGATTGGTGATGTCAGTGGACATGGTGTGGCAGCAGGTACAATGGTAGGCGCGGCAAAAGCGGGTGTTTATCCGCTGATTCATGAAGGTATCACCTCCCCTATCGAAATTCTTAACTCACTCAATGAAACCATGCGGGCAACCGCACAGCAATCGTTATTAATGACCATGGCGTGTTTAAGTCTGGATGCGCGTAACGGTAAACTGGTTTTTGCCAATGCGGGTCATGTACTGCCCTATTTACTGCGTCGCAAAGCCGAACACTGGGAAATGCTGGAAGCCTCTGGTTTACCGCTAGGTAAAAGTATCGACTCTGATTACTCGGCAACTGCTATTGAACTCATGCTTGAAGTGGGTGACCGCTTATTTTTATACACCGATGGTCTGGCAGAAGAAGAATCACCTACAGGTGAAGCATTTGGTTATGACAGACTGGAAGCACTGCTGAATGCCAACGTAGATGCCGACCCTGAAACATTGCACGACATCATCATGGATGCTCTGCGTGTCCATTGCCGTGGCACAGCGTATACCGATGACGTAACTATCGTTGTTGTGACCCACAGTGACCGCGTTATTCAAGCCGCCGCCACTAACGAAGTCAGCGATATTATCCGTATTTCCGAAAACTTTTATCGCCAAGGCGACCATCCTATTCCGCGTATTTCCAAAGAATATGTCGTGTTTTTGGCAGAACACAGTTATGCCGATTTACTGACCCGTTTCAGTCAGGACGGTATTTGCCGCATTTTACCCAGACACAATGATTTCTGTAAAAAACTGGGCTGGGAACATTTGCTCAATCAGCATCACGAAACACCGAATGATGACCTGTATGTACTGATTCCGGAAATGCCTGAATATCGTCAGTTTCACCTAACACATACGGAAGACAAAATGTTCATTATGGAAGAAATACAATCATGGTTAAGCGATCATAAACACTTACCCAACGATCATATCGAAGCCTTAATGATTATTCTCGATGAAATGACGGAAAACAGCTTATATGCCGCACCACGCGATGGTAAAGGTGTGGCTTACTATGTGAAAGGCGAATCGCGCGCATTGTCCGAACACGAAGAAGTGCGCATTGATATTGCCGTGACAAACGATATGCTGGGCTTGATGATTACCGATAACTGGGGAACACTCATGCCCAGCGTATTCCTGAAAAACATTTCACACGCAATGGAAGAAGGGGTTGAAGCAGGCATCGGCGGTGCGGGTTTATACATGATGTGGCGTTTATCGGACTACTTACAAATTCGCGTCCATCCCCAAAAACGCACCCAAGTGACTACGCTATGGAATATCAACGGCGTTATTGATATGAACGTCGATTCAGGTATTCAATTTCTTTATCACAGCGAGTATGAAGCCGCTTATCAGAACAGAGCATAATTATGACAACTACTTTTACTATTCAGCCGATTACTGGAAAAGACTACCACTACGACTTCATCGGCTCAATTGATGCCACCTGTGCCGAACAACTGGAATCGTTATCCACCGTACCACCCGAATCTCATGTCTTACTCGACTTCAGTCAGGTTGAGCGCGTCAACTCGATGGGCTTATCCTTATTGCTAAAATTATTTGAACAATGGGAAGGCAAAAGCATCCGCGTTGAAGTGCAGCATCTCAACCGCATGGTGAATATGTTGTTCAAAATCACAGGCTTGGGGCGTTTTGTACTCACCGAAGGGCAAACGGGCGACGCAGTATCAGGCACATCATCCGTTAATCCTGAACCCCCGCGCCACAGCGAACATGATGCACTGATACACACTAAAACCACCACCAGCGATAAACTAAACTTTGTTGCTAGTCTGCAATCAGGACAACAACTCACAGGCTGGTATTTATTAAACACCTACCTGCAACGCCGCTTGACCCGTGCGATTCATTTTGACCAGTCAGTTGACACCCCTGACCCCAGCACCACCGACTTGTTATTTGCCAAACCCTTTGAAGCCTGTTTGATGATTAGAAAACACGGCTTTATCCCCGTAATGCGCCCTATCGCCGAAGTGGACGAAGTGGTTATCCTCACCCGCGCCGATGATGATCGTGAGTTAAAAGATTACGCAGGCGTAATGGTCGGCACAGCAACCGAAGGTAGTTTTGTGTATCTGTTAGGACGGTTTTTATGTGATGAAAACGGCTTGGATTCCTCTAAATTCACCTTTGAATTTTCGGGTAATGAAATCAAAGCCCTGCAATCGCTGATACGCAAAAAATGCGATGTATTGTTTATGCTAAAAAAAACCTACGAAGGGCTGTCCTCATTCAGCCGTAGCAATGTGCGCAAACTGGATGAAAGCGTCACCGATTTTGCCTGTCATCTGTTTTGTGTCGCCCCGCATTTAAAAGCCGAAAGTCAGGCATTTATTGATGTCTTAATGGCAATGGAAAATGACGAACAAGGCAAAGAAATTCTGAAAGACATTCAAATTCAAGGCTGGACTAAACCAGAAGAAGGCGAATTAAAAATGTTACAAATGGTTTATGACAAATACGTCAGCTAACTGATGTTTTAGAGGAGTACAAACCTAGGTTTGTACTCCTAACCTAAGCCGCCACGCCGCTTTTTCTTTCCAATCAATTTTCCGCTTTTCCCGCACAAATCAGTTATCACTCCAATAAATAGCTCAGATAGAAACTTGCCACATAATCATTGAACGAAATCGGCTATTTATCTGGCATAAGCTCACCTATTATAAATAACAGTCTTATCAAACAAGAAGCAAGACTATGAAAATTCAATCTGTTTATGCGGGTTTAACGCGAATGAGCATGTTTGTGTCTCAACGCATCCTACGCACTCTGATTCCAATTATTTTAAGCCTCTTTACTCTGAGCAGTAACATTGCTTATTCAGAAGAAGAACCACACCCTAAACCTATTTTTAAACTCATTAAAGGGCAAGGTACGGAGGTTTGCGATGCTTATCTGCAACGACTGAACGCAACCGAATATCTTGATAATAATCCTGCAAAAGGCAGAATCACCGAGCCTTTACTTGAGGGCTTTGCCGATTTAAAACCCGTGCCATTAACGGCTGAGGAAATTCAGCGTATTTATTTTAAAACGGTGAGTTTTACACGTTATCAAAATCAAGACCTTGTGGAAGATGTTATTGCGTACCACAAAAAAACAAACTACAAGAGCTTTCATCCAGTAAATAGGGCTGAGTATATTAAAAATCCACTACAAAATTATTATATCTCTTCCAATACATTGGAGGTCGTCAATAAAAGCATGGAGGCTAATCAAAAAACGCCGTTTGTGCGTTATCAACTGCCATTGGATTTAGATAATGACAGTGTGGCGGATGATGTGGTGATTAAAAATAATCAAGGCGTTTATATTGTCGATAAGGCGATAAAGCGTATTAATAAAAAACGTATGAATCAAATCTTTGCTAATCAAGAGGCATTGGACTGGCCCTCTATGATTCAATTTCCGACCTTGGCATTTCCTGTCACCGTTTTTAGTTATAAAAATCGGTTTTATTTTGATGGTAACTTTAATAAGTTGAGTTTTAAAGATCGTTACGCTCCCAATGTATTGAGCATAAATTCTTCTGATGCACCTTATCTCATTGGTGTCTATGAACATCAAGATAAAAAGAGTCGGCGAATTTGTGAATACGAATGGGTAAATTGGGCTTGGTCGAATTCAGTTTATCAGGAATGGATTATTGATTTTGAAGCTAGTTATTGGAAAAATAAATGAAAATATTAAATTTATTACCACGATTAGTCGTGTTGTCATGTATAGCATTGCTTGGTTTTTATTGCCCAGTGAGCTTAGCTGATAAACGCCCAATTATTACACTATCAGTTGGTCTGCCTTTTTTTCCTAGAGAACAGAGCGTTGACCCAAAAGAACCTATTGATCAAGAAATAGAAGGAAAATCTGCTTATATCATTAAAATCTTCGCCAACGGTCATGTGGAATATAACGGGCTATATTTAATGGATGTAATAGGCAAACGGGAATATCAAATGGATAAAGCAACCTTAAAAGCACTTTTGAAAAAAATTGAAAAAGAGAGTGCATTATTGATAAAAAAAGAGCAAGAGCGAGGATTTCCTTCTCTAATAAATATCAGATATACACGGACTCAACCAAATATAGGTGTTCGTGTTCGTTTAGGTCAAAAGGAAGTTACCTTTGTTGGAGAAGATACTGGTGTTTTGCAAATGGACATCATCAAGGCGACAAAGGCAGAACAGTGGGGTACTGAAAACGCAGCAGTACACCTAAATAGAGACTGAATAGTTACATTTTTAACTTAATTTTTGAGGAAAAACTTATGCTAGCAGCGTAGGTTGGGTTGCCGTCTTTTTGGCAACCCAACACCAATCACGCACAATTATGATTGCAAACGTTATTTGTTCATCGTGTTTGTTGGGTTGCAAAAAGCCGCAACCCAACCTACCAGCTATAAATCCCAACATTTTGCACCACAACAAAAAATCATCCACCCTGCGGCTTTTTCTTTCTCGCCAATTTCTTCGCGGCTTTTTCCGCACGAATAACATCTAATTCCACCAATTCTTGTTCCATCATCTCAGGCGTTTCCAGTGTGATTCTGCCTAGCGTTCCCGCGCGGTATTCCGCTAATAAAATTTTCGCCGCTTTGTCCATTTCCACGCGCCCGCCTGAACGCAGACAGCCGCGTTGGGTGCCGATGATTTTGACCAGTTCTTCTTCTTTTTCGGGCAGGGTGTCTAATTGAAAACGCGCTTTGAGTAAATCGGGATAATGGCGCAACAAAAAATCGGCGGCAAAATAGGCGATGTCGTCATGATCTATCGCGGTGTCGCGAATCGCGCCTGTAGTTGCTAGACGATAGCCGCTGTTACGGTTTTCGATATTGCCCCACAATAAACCGGGCATATCGAACAAAATAATGCCATTACCCAAATCAATACGCTGCTGCATTTTGGTAATCGCAGGTTCATTGCCTGTTTTGGCAATCATGCGCCCTGCAACGATGTTAATTAAGGTCGATTTACCGACATTGGGAATGCCCATAATCAACGCGGTAATCTGTTTGCCGCTTTCTACCTTTTCAGGCAGCATTTTGTGGCATAAATCAGACAGTTGGCGGATTTTTTCGGGGGTTTTACTGGAAACAGCCAAGGTTTTTACGCCTTGTTCCTGCTCTAAATACGTTTGCCAGATGTGCGTCATGTCAGGGTCGGCTAAATCGCTTTTACTGAGCACTTTAATGTAAGGTTTGTCGCCGCGTAAGCGGGCAATCATCGGGTTTTGACTACTGAACGGAATACGCGCATCAAGGACTTCGATAATTAAATCGACCTGAGGCAAAATTTCTTTTACCTCTTTGCTCGCCTTGTGCATGTGACCGGGATACCACTGAATAAGCATAATGTTTTTGAATAGATATGCGTAAAATACGCTGTAAAACTAACAAGATAACAGAAAATCATGAAACCCATCACGCTAACAAGCAGTTTTTACGCCTATTTGTCACGATTACGCTGGATTAAACGCTGGGGACTCAAGCGCAATGCGCACGAAGAAAATGTCATGGAACACAGTTGGGAGGTGTCGGTGATTGCCCACACGCTGGCATTAATCAAAAATCGTTATTACGACGGCACGGTGGATGCCAATGCGGTGGCAACAGCGGCGTTGTATCACGACATTACCGAAGTCATCACGGGCGATTTACCGACACCGATTAAATATCATTCTGCCGAAATAAACGCCGCTTATAAACAGATTGAACAACGCGCCGAAGTTGAATTACTGGCGTTATTGCCCGAAAAATTACAAGATGATTTTCGCGCTCTGATTCAGCATGAGCAAATTCCCTCCGCCCACGCCGAGCTGATAAAAGCCGCCGATAAAATCTCTGCGTATTTAAAATGTCAGGCGGAATTAAAAGCAGGCAATCGTGAATTTGAAACCGCCGCCGAACAGTTGGCGTTAAAAATTGCCGAATCGGAACAGCCCGAAGTGATTTTTTTCATGCAGGTATTTGTACCGAGTTGTAAATTGACACTGGATGGCTTGATGAAAACCTATTGAGATGGCAGCTTCAATTCCACCGATGATGTAATGCGTTTATTACCTCCATTTACTCGCTTATACCGAATTACACGCTTTTTTAATACAAGAGACGCTAACACACCGTATAATACACGGTTATTTTACTGACTTGCTTAGGTGTGGTTTATGCAAATTATTCAAGAAGCACTCACGTTTGACGACGTGTTATTAGTGCCAGCACACTCAACCGTGCTGCCGCGTGATGTAGAGATGAAGACGCAATTGACGCGTACTATCTCGCTTAATATTCCGTTGGTGGCAGCGGCAATGGACACCGTTACCGAAGCACGTCTGGCAATTGCGATGGCGCAAGAAGGCGGCATTGGTATTATTCACAAGAATATGACCATTGAGCAACAAGCGCGTGAAGTCCGTCACGTTAAAAAATATGAAAGCGGCGTGATTAAAGACCCGATTACCGTATCACCTGATGCCAGTGTCCGTGAGGTGATGCAATTAACCCGTTCTAAAAATATTTCGGGTGTGCCTGTGGTCAATGGTGATGAATTAGTCGGTATTATCACCAGCCGTGATTTGCGTTTTGAAACCCGTCTTGATGAACCTGTTTCCAAGGTGATGACACCAAAAGAACGTCTGGTTACTATCAACGAAAATGCAGACCCCAAAGAAGCTATCGCGCTGCTGCATAAACACCGCATTGAAAAAATATTGGTCGTTGATGATGCCTTTAATTTACGCGGCATGATTACCGTGAAAGATATTCAAAAAGCCAAAGATTATCCGTTGGCGTGTAAAGATGAGCAAGAACGTTTGCGCGTCGGTGCGGCGGTCGGCACAGGCGCAGGAACAGAAGAGCGTGTTGCAGCATTAGTTGAAGCGGGCGTGGATGTCATTATTGTTGATACCGCGCACGGTCATTCGCAAGGTGTGCTGGATAAAGTACGCTGGGTAAAAGATCATTATCCGCAAGTGCAAGTGATTGGCGGCAATATCGCTACCGCAGAAGCGGCATTAGCCTTGGTTGAAGCAGGCGCAGACGGTGTAAAAGTCGGTATCGGCCCGGGGTCAATTTGTACCACGCGCATCGTTGCAGGTGTCGGTGTGCCGCAAATTACTGCCGTCAGTAACGTAGCAGACGCGCTGAAAGGCACAGGCGTACCGTTGATTGCTGATGGTGGTATTCGTTATTCGGGTGATGTGGCTAAAGCTCTGGCGGCGGGTGCGTATTCGGTGATGTTGGGCGGCTTGTTTGCAGGTACAGAAGAAGCTCCGGGTGAAGTAGAATTGTTTCAAGGTCGTTCGTATAAATCCTATCGCGGCATGGGTTCATTAGGCGCAATGTCACAACAGCAAGGCTCCAGCGATCGTTATTTCCAAGAAACCGACACGGTAGAAAAATTAGTCCCCGAAGGCATTGAAGGACGCGTACCGTATAAAGGCAGTTTATTGGCAGTCGTGCATCAATTATTAGGCGGTATACGCGCCAGTATGGGCTATACAGGTTGTCAAACCATCGCTATCTGGCATGAAAAAGCCCAGTTTGTCCGTGTGACCAGTGCAGGTATGCGTGAAAGTCACGTTCATGATGTGACCATTACCAAAGAAGCTCCGAACTACCGTTCAGATTGAAGCTGACATAAAAAAAGCCCTCTGCATTCATCATGCAGAGGGCTTTTTATTGGGTGTAAAAAACGTGTTTTTACGCCTTGTGATTTACGCTGCGTAATTAGCCGCTGCAAAATCCCAGTTAGCCAATACCCAGAACGCTTCCAGATATTTTGGACGCAAATTACGGAAATCAATGTAATACGCGTGTTCCCACACATCACAAGTCAATAAAGGTGTTTGACCTGCGGTTAATGGGCAACCCGCATTGCTGGTGCTGACTAACGCTAAACTGCCATCTGCATTTTTAACCAGCCATGCCCAGCCTGAACCGAAGGTAGTCACTGCACATTTAGTGAATTCTTCTTTGAATTTATCAAAAGAACCGAAAGTAGCGTCAATTGCATCCGCTAACGCGCCAGTTGGTTTGCCTGCACCGTTTGGTGTTAAGCTGTTCCAGTAGAACGTGTGATTCCAGATTTGTGCTGCATTGTTGAAAATACCGCCAGATGATTTCAGAATAATGTCTTCTAAAGATGCACTTTCAAACTCAGTACCCGGAACTAAATTGTTCAGGTTGGTGACATACGTTTGGTGATGTTTGCCATAATGAAACTCGATGGTTTCAGCAGAAATATAAGGTGCTAATGCGTCGTTAGCATAAGGTAACGCAGGAAGTTCAAAAGCCATGAGTGTCTCCTAAAATATAAAGTTAAGTGAAATCTTGCTGAGAAAACTACCAGTAATACATAAATACCCAGTAATTCAATAGGTATAACTTTAGCATTGCTGGGCAATTAAATAAAGCGGGGCTTTGTGCAGGTAGAATAATCACACTAGAATGAATCACTTAGATGAGCAACACTGCCAGCCCTTTAAAGAACCGTAGTCTTCGTAAACAATAGAAACTCACTGTTATCAACCATAAAAACGCCATGCTTGCCCGACTGATACTTTATTTTGCCTACACGCTGAAAAGATCGCCGCGTTATCGACGGACGAAGCTGTTTTTTTACGATTTACTGGAAAATCAAGACAGTCAGATTAAATCGTATTTTGATATGTTCATGATTTGTCTGGTCATGACCAGCGTATTACTGCTGATTTACGAAGTAAATAATGAATTCAATCAACTGGATATAATATTTGAGTACATCATTATTGCCCTGTTTATCTGGGAATATCTGCTGAGAGTCTGGTTGTGCAACGATAGTCACAAAATTTTTCTCGAATATTACGAAAAAACGCGCTACCTGAACATTCCGTTTCGCTTACGCACCGCGTTGCGCTTGGTATTTGCCCAAAAAATAGCCTATATGCTCACGCCGTTGGCACTCATTGATTTACTGGCGATTGTATCTATTTATCGACCACTGCAAATATTGCGCGTATTCCTTATTTTTCGGCTGTTAAAATTATTCCGTTACTTTAATAACATCAAATTATTCGCCGATGTGTTGGCGAGTAAACGCTTCGAACTCTATACGCTGGCTATTTTTCTCGGCTTTCTCATTTTTATCGGTACCATCAGTATTTATTTACTAGAACACCGCGACAATAGCCAACAAATCAGCAGTTTATTCGACGCGCTTTATTTCACCATTGTCACCGTTGCCACCGTTGGTTTTGGTGATATATCACCGCAAACAGGCGGCGGACGCTTAGTCGCCATTGCGATGATTTTTTCCGGCTTGGGCGTGTTGGCTTTTTTTACCTCGATTATTGTCGCGGCATTAAGCGAAAAAATACAAGAAGTACGCGACCAAAAAACCCACTCCGAATTACACCGCTATGCCAGTTTTGTGATTATTTGCGGTTTCGGGCGGGTCGGACAACATATTGCCACCCAACTGGAAAAAGATAAACAGCGGTTTGTGATTATTGATAACCAAGAAGAACGCATTGCCAAGGCAAAACGGCGCGGTTATCTGGCTATTCATGCCGATGCCAGTCGCAATAAGGTATTAAAAAGCGCGGGAATCAACAATAAAGCCACCGCCATATTATGCACCACGGGTAACGATGTCATTAATGTCTATATCACGCTCACCAGTCGGCATTTGAATCCGGATATTCGCATTATTTCGCGTGCCAATCATCGGGAAAATGTCAAAAAACTGTATCAGGCGGGGGCAAATGATGTACTGCAACCGTTTGAAATAGCCAGTTTAGTGGTGGCGGAATACGTTGGGCAGCCTGTGGCGTTTGAGGCGATAGTCGGTATTATCAATGAAGAAAAAAACTTCGTCATGGAAACCTTGTGTGTGCATTCAGGGTGTTTTCTTGATGGCATACGCCTTGCCGATATTGATTTTGCCCAGCGTAAACTCATGTTAGTCGGTATTATCAGCACCCACGCACTGCATCAAAAACATAAAAATCGTTATGCCCTCAAAGACCAGCATTTTTATTTTAATCCGACCGCCGCTTTTGAATTGCAGGCGCAGGATTTACTGGTATTGCTGGGCAAAGAAGTCAGTATTGATTATTTTCGCTATCAAATTGAAAGCAGCCGCCCTAAACCATGAAACAAATTATCGTATTCGGTTATAGCGTCATGTCGCTGGAAGTGATGAAACGCTTGAACTCCAAGCAACACACCCTATTATTTGTCAGCGAAAGCGACGAGGAAGCGGAACGCATTATCGAACAGGGTTTCAACACCACGGTGATTGATTTTCGTAATGATGACGAACTGAAAGCCATCGGTATCGGTTCGAGTGCGGATATTATTTTTTGTTTTTACCCGACCGATTCAGACAATGTGTTTTTAACCATTTCCGCGCGCGCACTGGATAAAGAACTCAGTATTATTGCCATTGTCGATGATCCTGAATCGGCAGAAAAATTATTGGCAGCAGGGGCAAATAAAATTATTGATCCCTATGAAATTTGCGCAAAACGCACCCACAATATGCTCACCAAGCCCGATGTGACCAATATGCTGGATAATACCGTATTCGGGCAACATGATTTGAATATTGCGCAAATAGAAATTCCCAAAGGCTCTTATCTGGAAGATTCAAAAAGCAGTGACTTGGGACTGGCAGAAAAATACAATTTAATACTCATCGGCATCGTCGATAGAGAACTGGGCGACGCATTGCATTTTGCCATCAGTGAAAAAAAACATATCCTGAACGCGGGCGATGTGTTGGTCGTATTGGGGCCATCTAATGAAATTAAACATTTTAAAGAAGCTGTTAATGGGGGTTATATATGTTGGAATTAATACGATTCAATTCAAGAATCTGGTTTTTTTTAGGCTTTGCAGGCTGTGTGTTTTTACTGGCAATGGGCGCGTATTTTCAGTTTGTGGAAAAACTAAACCCTTGCCCGTTGTGCATTTCGCAACGTCTGGCGATTTTAGCCACAGGCATCGTGTTTTTAATAGCGGCACTGCATAATCCTGAGCAAACAGGCACAACCCGTTATGCGATTGCGGGGACGGTCACCGCCTTAATGGGTGCGTCCATTTCAACGCGCCATGTGTGGTTGCAACACTTACCCCCCGATGAAGTTCCCGAATGCGGGCCGGGCTTGGAATATATGTTGCAGAATTTCCCCTTGTTCGACACCCTGAAACTCATGCTCAGCGGCACGGGCGATTGCGCTAAAGTGGATTGGACATTGTTAGGTTTCAGTATGCCTGTGTGGACATTAGTCGCCTTTTTAATGCTGGCAACGCTAAGCCTATTACAAATCTGGAATTATAAAAAAGTGTAGCGATATGTAATTAAAGACTACACTTATCCATTTAGCCTTGTATCCATCCTACTGATGTTCCGAATCATTCAGCGTGTGCTGCGCTTCTCTGGCATAGCCAAATTAAAACGTGAAATAGCGCAGAAATTGCAGGCAAAACCCGCGTTACAGCATTCAGAAACCACCTTTCAAACGCTATACAATATCACCAGTGATGCGGTGATATTTTTTAGTGAACAAGGCTTTGTGGACTGCAACCCCGCCTGCTTGGCACTGTTCGGCTGCACCGATAAAGCGGCATTTTCTAATAAACACCCCGCTGATTTGTCGCCGCTCAAGCAAGCCTGTGGTGGTGATTCTTTAACACTCGCCAATCAGTATATTGCGCAGGCACTGGCAACGGGCAGCCAGCATTTTGAGTGGCTGCACCGCCGTGTTGATAATCATGAATTATTCCCTGTGGATATTTCACTCAATACGGTAAACATCAACGGTCAACAAATTATTCAAGGCGTTATGCGTGACAGCCGCAATCGCAAGCTGACCGAACAACGCCTCCAGCAAAGTGAAAATCAGTTTCGTACCCTGATAGAAAATATACGTCAGGGTATCACCGTGCATGACGCACAAACCAGAATTGTGCTGCATAATCCATACGCCTTGGAATTACTCGGACTATTGGACGAGCAACTATTGGGCAGAACCTCATTCGATGCCTGCTGGGATATTCTGCATGAAGATGGTTTGCCTTTTGCCGACTATACGCGACCTGTACCGCAGGCGATTGCCACGCGCCTGCCTGTTCAGGGTGTGATTATGAGCGTGTTGCGCCCGCGTAAACATGATCGTATCTGGTTGATTGTCAACGCCATGCCGCAATTCAATGATGACGGCTCGGTGTCGCAAGTCATCTGTTCTTTTAATGACATCACCCGCCGCAAAGAAGCCGAACAACGCCTGAAACAAAGTGAAGCCCATTTTCGCAATACCTTTGATTACGCACCTATCGGAGTCGCAACACTGTCACTGGAAGGGCAGTTTTTAACCGTCAATCACACCTGCTGCACTATGCTGGGGTATCAGCACGATGAGCTGTTACGCATGACTTTCATCTCATTGCTTCAAGTTGAAGACAGAGATTTGCATCTTAAGCACATAAAACGGTTATTATCGGGTGTTATTCTGAGTTTCAACACCATACAACAGTATGTCTGTAAAGATAACCGCCGTGTCTGGGGCAGTTTATCGGTCAGACTGATTTACCGTTCTGACGGTTCACCCGATTATCTGGTTGCCACGCTGGAAAACAGTGATGAGCGTAAACGGGTGGAACAGACAATGCTTGCCACTCGCAATCAACTGCAAGCCACACTGAGTGCCATTCCCGACTTACTGTTCGAGCTGGGTCTGGACGGACATTGTTATGACATTCATGCGGCGCGCAGCGATTTATTAGCCTTGCCTGCTGAACAGATTATCGGCAACAAAGTGTCCGATTTTCTCTCACCCGAAGCAACCGACATCGTTTTATCGGCATTGCATGAAGCCAACAAAACAGGCTATTCGCAAGGCAAACAACTCCTCTACCCATGCCTGCGAGATAAGCTATGGATTGAACTGTCGGTAGCAATAAAAAAAGGAGCGACCGATCAACCGCACTTTATTGTCCTGTCGCTGGATATTACCAAACGCAAACTGGCAGAACTGCAACTACAGGAAAATGAAAATCGGCTTAATCTGAGTCAGCAATACGGCGGTATCGGTTCGTGGGAAACCGACGTAATCAATGACCGGCAAATCTGGTCAAAAACCGTTTATCAACTACTGGGATTGTCGGATACTGTCCAGCCGACATGGAATGCGTTTTTAGCTAAAATCCACCCCGATGATAAACAAATGGTCATTGATGCCAATCAAGAGCATCTGACGCAAGGGGGAAAATACGATATAGAATATCGAGTTTTATCTGCCCACGCACAAACCCGCTGGCTGCGCTCAGTGGGTCGGGCTGAATTTACGCCTGAGGGTGCGCCGACACGTTTTATCGGCATCGTGCAGGACATTACCGACCGTAAATTAATGGAAGCCGAACTCAAACGTTCCAACGCCGATCTGGAACAATTTGCCTATGCGGTTTCTCATGATATGCGCCAACCGTTACGCATGGTAACCAGTTATTTAACGCTACTGAAAAATTCCTTAGTGCAACCACTGGACGAAGATCAGCAACAATTTTTGCAGTTTGCTGTCGATGGTGCAAAACGCATGGATGCTATGATTTTATCGTTACTGGATTATTCGCGCGTCGGACATAAAACGGCAACTATTACGCGTATTGACAGCCGTGCGGCACTGAATGAAGCCTTGGCGTTTCTTAATCCGGAACTACAGAGCAGCGGCGGTACCATCGCCCTATTCGGCAACTGGCCGATCATCATGGCAAGTCACGATGAATTAATGCGGCTATTGCAAAACCTGATTGCCAACGCGCTCAAATATCATAGAGAAAATGAGCCGCCATGCGTAGAAGTATCCACCTTAATCACCGCCACCACCTTGAAAGTTGCCGTGCGTGATAACGGTATCGGCATAGACAACCAGCAATTCGACCGTTTATTTAAAGTATTCTCACGCCTGAATGCACACAGTCGTTTTGAAGGTACGGGCGTAGGATTGGCATTATGCCGCAAAATCGTCGAACATCATGGCGGTAAAATAGGCGTTGAATCGGGAGGCGAAGAGCAAGGCAGTGTATTTTGGTTTGAACTGCCTTTGCAACAAGCTGATAACGAGAGCTGATGCCATGAGCAATAAGGCATTACACGTCATTAACTGTATATTACTCCCCTTATTATTAAGCATCAGCTCACTCAATCATGCCGAAGGTAACGCTCTGATAGTGGGTAGCGAACAGAATTATCCGCCGTTTGCTTTAGGATTAACCAATGACACTGCCGATGGTTTTACCGTTGAATTATGGCGTGCCGTCGCTGCCGAAAGTCACCTGAATTCCACCATTCAAGTACAGCCCTTCCATGAAATTCTGCAAAAATTCAAAGCGGGCAAGATTGATGTTCTCATCAACTTGGCGCAATCCGATGAACGCCGCCAGTTTGCCGATTTTACCGTCCCGCACGTTATTGTGCATGGTGCTGTTTTTGTCCGTACAGGCGAAAGCCGCATTCAGAGTGAAACCGATTTAAACAACAAAAGCATTATTGTCCTGAATGCCGATTTAGCTCACGATTACGCCGTGTCCAAGGGCTGGGGGAAGCAACTGGTGCTGGTGGATAACGCTGAAACAGGCTTTCAATTATTGGCATCCGGTCATCACGATGCACTGTTACTGAGCGAATTGACCGGCAAGCAGACGCTGGAAAAATTAAAACTGAGCAACATTGACGTACTGCCGATTAAAGCGGGTTTTGCACAGAAATTTTCTTTTGCGGTGCGTAAAGGCAATGCTGAATTACTGGCTAAAATCAATGAAGGCTTGGCGTTAACCAAAGTCAGCGGCGTTTATGACAAACTGTATGAAAAATGGTTCGGTGTTTATGAAGAACAAGCATTACTGCCTTTGCTGCTCAAATACTTAACCTCTGTTGTCAGTTTTTTTCTGCTTATCATCGCATTGATTTTTTATCGCCGTAGCATCGAACGCAAACAAGCAATGCAGGTTCTTAAAAAAAATCAGCTCGCCTTAGCCGCTGCCCACGCTGATTTATTACAATTCACCCATGTTGCCGCACACCATTTACAGGAACCGACACGCCGCGTTGTCACCTTCGCGCAACACTTACACGCACAACTGTCAGACAGTCCTGCGCTAAACGAAGATGCGCTGTTCTCACTCGATTTCATCGAACAAAGCGCGCTGCGGCAACGCGCACTGGTACGCGATATTCAACGCTATCTGTCGGCTATCAAACCACTTTCCACGCCCGAGCGGCTATCTGCCACAAATATCCTCGCCAAAGTGCTGAAACACCACGCGCCACTGATTCGCAAGACCCATGCCCGTATCGACTACAGCGATTTACCCGCCGTATATATTGACCCGCCACGCTTATATGACATTTTTAATATTTTACTGGATAATGCTTTGCATTACCGTCATCCGGAACGGACATTACACATACAGATTAATGCCGAGTGCAAAACGGGGCGCGTTTATTATCGTATTGCCGATAATGGCATCGGCATTCCTGATGATTGCCGTGAACGGGTTTTTCTGGTATTCGAGCGACTGCAAATCAACAGCAATCCAGAATCTACGGGAATCGGTCTGGCAATCGTGCAACGTATTGTCAATAGTTGCGGCGGTACAGTCCAACTTAGCGCAACGCCTGATGGCGGCACAACGGTATTATTTGATTTGCCTGCATAAGGCATAAGGTATTTATCCAGACGCTGCAATACAGCGTCCCTAAGGCGCAGCAACAAGACAACTTATGATAAAAAACCCGCACGCAATGGAAATTTTGCTATTAGAAGATGAACCGGCCGATGCTTATTTGATAAAAATAGCATTAAAAGAAAACAACATATTAGCCCGTTTGCATCATGTACTTGATGGACGGGAGGGTTTAGGTTTTTTACAAAAAAAAGGCAACTACAGCAATGTGCCGCGTCCGGATCTGATTTTTCTCGATTTGAATATGCCGCGTATGAATGGCTATGAATTCTTAGCCGCGATTAAAAGTGATGAACGTTTTAAAGGCATTCCTGTCGTGGTATTTTCAACCTCTGATGTTGAAAGTGATGTCATCACCTCTTACCAGCTCGGTGCTGCCAGTTATGTCACCAAACCCGTCGGTGTAGAGCAGTTTATAGCAACTATCAACGACCTCAGTGACTATTGGATGACGATTGTTCGCTTACCGCGCAGGTATCAATATGAGTGTTAATAGCCCTATTCGCGTATTATTGGTAGAAGATGAAGCAGGCGATGCCCATCTGGTCAAAATAGATTTACAAAAAGCACAGGGCGAAGCATTTACCGTAACATGGGTGGAATCACTCAGCACAATACCGCCCTGTTTACAGGCAGCCGCGTTTGACGTACTGCTACTGGATTTATCACTGCCCGATTCAGACGGTTTAGCGACCGTACACAAAGCACGGTTGCTGATTGGCGACATCCCTATTATCGTGCTGACGGGACGCTGCGATTCTGATTTTTCCTTGAAAGCACTGGAAGCGGGCGCGGCGGATTATGTCATGAAAGGCAATTTTGGTTACGACGGCTTAGCCCGCGCCATACGCTACGCCTTGTTTCGTGCCGAACTGGAAGCGCGTAACAATTTATTGGTTGCCGCCTTGGAAGCCGCCGCCAACGGCATTATGATTACCGACAAATCCGCCACCATCACATGGGTTAATTCCGCATTTACCCGCCTCACAGGCTACAGTGCAGAAGAAGCCATCGGACACAAGCCGACTACTTTACTGAACTCAGGTGTGCAGGACGATAGCTTCTACCAAGCGATGTGGACAGATATTATGCAGGGCAAATACTGGCGCGGTGAACTGCTCAACAAACGTAAAAACGGCAGCTTGTACCACGAAGAACTCAGTATTGCCCCCGTCAACAATAAATCAGGGGATATTACCCATTTTATCGGCATTAAAGACGACATTACTGAACGCAAGCAACTGGAAGAGCAATTGCAAAAATTAGCCGATACCGACCCGCTCACCCATTTATTTAATCGACGGGTTTTTTTAGAAAAACTGGCCTGCGAACTTGCCCGATTAGCTCGTTTTACCTCTCAATCAGCCGCTTTATTGATGATAGATTTAGATTACTTCAAACGTATCAACGATACATTCGGTCACGCGACGGGAGATGAAGTGTTGCGGCAGTTTGCTGACATCGTCCGCAAAACATCACGCGCTATTGATATACCTGCCCGTTTGGGCGGCGAAGAATTTGCTATTCTATTACCTAACACCACCCAAAAAGAGGCAATGGTACTGGCAGAACGCTTACGCAAACAAGTTGCCGACATCACTATTGCCCATGAAAAAGGCACGGTACACATTACTATCAGCATTGGCGGTGTCGCCCTATCCACGGATGAAATTGATAATGATGCGGTATTAAGTCGTGCCGATACCGCCCTTTACGAAGCCAAAGATGCGGGACGCAATCAATGCCGCTGGTTTGCGGGAATTTAACTCCATTACCCATTAAATACACATGAATAAAATTTTATTAGCGATGTTACTGATGAGCTGCACCTTAGCAGCACACGCCGACGATACACCGTCTACTCTGATCTCGATTCTTGCAGGCAAACACCGCTCCAACGAACATAGACACCGCGATCAATATCGCCACCCCCAAGAAACCCTGGCTTTTTTCGACGTAAAAGAGGATATGACGGTCGTTGAAATCTGGCCGGGTGACGGCTGGTACACCGAAATTCTCGCACCGTATTTAAAAGAAAGCGGCAAGCTCTATACCGCGCATTTTTCAGCCGATGCTAAAGAACCGCGTGCGCAAAAAAGTCTGCAAACCTTCATCAGCAAACTGCACGCGCAACCCGATATTTACGGCAATGTGGAATTGACCGCCTTACAACCGCCCGACTCCTTACAAATAGCCCCTGATGACTCTGTAGATAGAGTATTAACCTTTCGCAATGTTCACAACTGGATGAAAGCCGACCAAGCCCCTGCGGTGTTTAAAGCCATGTTTCGCGCCTTAAAATCAGGCGGCATCTTGGGCGTGGTCGAACACCGCCACGCCTCATTAAAACCGCAGGACAGCCACGCGCTATCAGGTTATGTCAGTGAAGATTATGTGATTGCACTGGCAAGAAACGCGGGCTTTGAATTTTTAGCAAGATCGGAAATCAATGCCAACAGCAAAGACACCAAAGACTATCCCGACGGTGTATGGACACTGCCTCCAGCACTACGCTTGAAAGACAAAGACCGCAAAAAATACCTCGCCATCGGTGAAAGCGACCGCATGACCCTTAAATTTATGAAACCGTAGCCCAAAAAAGTTATCCACAATTATTTACCTGTGATTGTCAAGCACTAAATCGCTCTGAACCATCATTCATTATTGTCAAGTAACTCATTGAAAATAAAATAAAAATACTGATTGACTTCATGCTCGGCAAGGCAAAAATAATCATTATTTCACGCTAAGTAAAAATGACTTTTCCACAAGGTTATCCACAAATATAGATAACTAATAATGACTTAGCATGACTTTATTACACATAATTTAACTTTCATGGCTATCTGATAAACTGATGTTACGCACAAGAAAATCTTTGTCCACGAAAAACACGCAAAGTATGAAAAAGAGTAAAAAATTAATGAAGTCACTGTTGATAGCGAGCCAACCCTGTGTTTTTAAAAAGGCTTGCCTGTATTTATTAAGTGCTTGAACTGCCCATCATTCGGAGTCCCGTCATGCCTTGGACTGCACAAAACCTCCAAAACGTGTTTTGCACTCCGAATGACAGATGTTGATTTTTTTCGTGTCTTTCGTGCTTTTCGTGGACTATTGCTTTTTCATGCGTAACATCAGTGATAAATATGATTTTCAAAGTTGCCATTGCCAGTCCGCTGTATCAACTATTTGATTACCTGCCACCGCAGGAAGTCGAGTGTAATGACATTCAACTCGGTACACGGTTGCTTGTGCCATTCGGCAAAGGCGATCATAAAAAAATCGGCGTATTAATTGCCGTCAGCGACACCAGTGATTTTGCTCTGCATAAATTAAAGCGCGTTGAGCGCGTTATCGACACCCACGCCCTACTCTCGCCCCATGATTTAACCCTGTTACACTGGGTCAGTGATTACTATCACTATCCCATTGGCGACGTTATCAGCTTGGCATTTCCCACTGCCTTACGCCAAGGCAAAGCCGCATTGCTGGTGACCGAAAAAAGCTACGCCCTGACCGATGCAGGCGTGGCAACCGACAGCCAGACCTTGCAACGCGCACCCAAACAACAAGCCCTGCTGGAAAAATTCCAACAACACGGTACGAGTTTATCCGTCAGCGAACTGACCTTATGGGATGCCAACTGGCGAACAGCACTCAAGCCCTTAATCACTAAACAATTACTGCACATCGACACCACAACCGCGCCGTTAAAAATCACCGCATCCCTTGTCAACCATCCCGCCTTAACCAGTAATCCTGCCCAGCAAACCGCCATAGATGCCGTGTGCGCGAGTTTAGGACAGTTTGCGGTTTTTTTACTGGAAGGCGTGACCGGCAGCGGCAAAACCGAAGTGTATTTACACATTATTCACGACGTGCTGAAACGCGGACAGCAAGTGCTGGTACTGGTGCCTGAAATCAGCCTCACGCCACAACTGGAAGCCCGATTTAAACACCGTTTTGCCGTCAATATCGCCGTTTCCCATTCCAAATTAACCGATAATCAACGCCAAAGCGCGTGGCTGAAAGCACAACAAGGCAGCAGCCCGATTCTGCTCGGTACGCGCTCTGCCCTGTTTACGCCGTTTCATCATCTGGGCTTGATTATTCTCGATGAAGAACACGATGCCTCGTTTAAACAACAGGAAGGTGTGCGTTTTTCCGCGCGAGATACCGCGATTGTGCGCGGCAAATTATTAAACATTCCTGTGTTACTTGGCTCTGCCACACCGTCATTGGAAAGCCTGCATAATGTCGCTAAACAGCGGTATCAATCCTTACAACTGCCAGAACGGGCAGGCTATTCAATAACACCCAGCTTGCACTTATTGGACATTCGCAATAAAAAAATACACGAAGGTTTATCCGAAACCCTGCTCAGCGAAATACGCGCCACTCTGGCAAAAAATGAGCAGGTATTGCTGTTTTTAAATCGACGCGGCTTTGCCCCCACCTTGATTTGTCATGGCTGCGGCTGGGTGGCGCGCTGTCTGCATTGTGAAGCCAATCTGGTGATTCATCATGATGAAAACCGATTGCGCTGTCATCATTGCGGCACCGAACACCGCCTGATTAATACCTGCCCTGCCTGCAAAACAGGCAAACTTACCCCGTTAGGTTTAGGCACGGAACGGGTGGAAAAAGTATTGGGCAAACTGTTTGCCGATAAAACTATTTTGCGTTTAGACCGTGATTCCACACGCCTCAAAGGGTCGCTGGAAGACTATCTGGAGCAAATTAATCAGGGCAAAGTGGATATTATTTTAGGTACGCAAATGCTGGCGAAAGGGCATCATTTTCCCAATGTCACGCTGGTCGCCATACTGGATGTGGACAGCGGCTTATTCAGCATTGATTTTCATACTGCCGAAAAACTCGCGCAGCTCATCATTCAAGTAGCAGGACGCGCAGGACGCGCTGAAAAAACAGGGCGCGTCATTATGCAAACCCGCCAGCCCAATCACCCGTTATTAACCACGCTGATTGACCACGGTTATCAACAATTTGCCCGCAGCGCGTTAGCCGAACGCCACGCCGCACAACTTCCGCCGTTCAGCTATCAAGCCATGCTCAGCGCACAAGCACATGATGCTGAACTGCCACCTATGTTTATACAAGCCGTCATCGATTTAGCGGCACAAACCGCTGACCATAGCGTACAACTGCTGGGCCCTGTCACCGCACCGATGGCAAAACGCGCAGGTCTGCATCGCTATCAATTGCTGTTCCAAAGCAAGCAACGCCCCGATTTACAAGCCTTATTGACAAACATCATTCCCAAAATTGCAAAACTCAAACTAGCCGCCAAAGTGCGCTGGTCATTGGATGTTGATCCAGTAGATTTGTATTAGTGTCCACGAAAAACACAAAAGGCACGAAAAGACGGTCATTTTTCGTGCTTTTCGTGTTTTTCGCGGACAATAGAAACATAAAGAGCTGTGTTATGATGCAACCATTGCCCTTTGTCACTTTGAGCGTATCGCCATGCCAAAAATCACCCAGCTTTCACAATTGGATTTAAGCAAAACCTACAGTTATGCCGATTATTTAACGTGGCAGATAGATGAAGCCATCGAACTGATCAAAGGCAAAATCATGTTGATGTCACCTGCACCGAATGTTAAGCATCAAGGCATTTCCATGAATATGAGTCATCTGTTATCCAATTTTTTCAGACATAAAAAATGCCGCGTGTACGCCGCACCGTTTGATGTGCGCTTGTATGACCGCAAAAAATCCATTTTAGCCAACAAAGAAATTCACACCGTAGTGCAACCTGATTTATGCGTGATTTGTGACACCGACAAACTGGATGAACAAGGTTGTAACGGTGCGCCCGATTGGATTATTGAAATTTTATCCAAAGGCAACTCCAAACGGGAAATGCAGATTAAATACCAACTGTACGCGGAAAGCGGCGTAAGCGAATATTGGCTGGTGTACCCTTACGAACAGGCGATTTATCAATTCGTGTTAGACGACAACAGCCAGTATCAATTAAAAGCCATGTACTCCAACGGCTTAGCCACGCCGCATTTATTTCCTGACCTCAACATTGATTTAAGCGAAGTATTTGATGACGAATAAAAATCTTACCTTAACTATCCTTTCAAATGCGAGTAACGAATGACCAGTGAATACGGAAAACTCTATGTGGTGGCAACACCGATTGGCAATCTCGCCGACCTGAGTTTCAGAGCAGTCGCCACGCTCAAAGAAGTCGATTTAATCGCCGCCGAAGATACCCGCCATGTCGGAATGTTGTTGCAACATTATGGCATTACCAACAAATTGACCGCATTGCATCAGCATAACGAAGAAAAAGCCGCCGTGGGGTTATTGGAAAAACTCCGCGAGGGTAAATCTATCGCGCTGGTATCGGATGCAGGTACGCCGTTATTAAGCGACCCCGGAATGCCGCTGGTTAAACTGGTCAAAGAAGCGGGACTGGATGTTGTGCCTATTCCGGGTGCGTGTGCGTTGATTGCCGCGTTATCAGCGGCAGGTTTGCCGGTCACCCAGTTTACTTTTTTCGGTTTTTTAGCCCGCACTTCTTCGGCACGCAAAGCATTTTTTACCGCGCAACTCAACTGCCCGACAACGTGGGTATTTTATGAATCCAGTCATCGTATTCTGGCTTCTTTAGAAGATATGGCGGACATTTTGCCGCTGAATCGGCAGATTGTGATTGCCAGAGAAATCACCAAACTGCATGAAACTATCGTCAAAACCAGCTTGGCAGAAGCACTGGCATTAGTTGCCAGTAATGACAATATGCGCAAAGGCGAGTTTGTCGTCATCGTCGATGGTGCGGAAGCGGTGGATAAAAGTGAGCAACTATTAACCGATGAACAGGACAGAGTGTTACGCGTATTATTAGCCGAATGCTCTATTAAAACCGCCGTGGCGTTGGCAGTAGAGATTACAGGAGCGCGCAAAAAATCCTTGTATCAAGCGGCATTAGCAATCGCGGGCGACTGATGCGCTTAATTCCTGTGCTTGATTTAAAAGACGGCGTGGTGGTTCATGCGCAGCGCGGTCAACGTGATAGCTATCAACCGATTCATTCCCCGTTATGTCCCAGTGCCGACGTGTACGCAGTCATCGACGCATTTTTACAACTGCATGATTTTACTGTTCTTTATATAGCCGATTTAAACGCCATTACTCAGCAAGGCGATAATCATGCGTTGATTTATGCGGTATTACAACGTTATCCGCACATTACCTTTTGGCTGGATGCGGGCTATCAATCGCCTGATTTGGCGTTTGCAGACGTGGCTAATTATCGCCCCGTATTAGGCAGCGAATGCTGTACCGCTGAACAACTGGCAGCCACCAAAAACGCGCTGTTATCACTGGATTTTTCCGCGCAGGATGAACCGCTAGGCGAAGCGCGGTTATTTACCGATAGCGCGTTATGGTCTGAGCAAGTGATTATCATGACCTTGGCACGAGTGGGCAGTAACACGGGAATTGATAATGAAAAATTGCGCTGTTATCAGCAACGTTATCCACAAACAGACTTTATCGCCGCAGGTGGTGTGCGCAATATTGCTGATATGCAACAGCTTAAAGCAATCGGCATTCATAATGTGTTAGTAGCGAGTGCTTTACACACCAAAGCGATAAGCAAAGCGGATATTGCTGATTTATAGGCAAAAAAATACCCCGACCAGCGGGGTATTTTTCAACAAACAGTTGTAAACAAGGTGCGTCAGCACCCTATTAATTAACCTTCGTTGTTTACTGCGAACGGGTGTTTTGCTTCGCCTTTAGCTGCAACAACTTCAGCAGCAGTAGGAGAACCGGCAACAGCGCGTTTCAGAGCTTCTTTAGTTGCTGCATAGTTGAATGATTCAATTTTTGCATCGTCTTCAGCCATCCAGTGAATGAATACACCAACAGAGATGAATAAATCATCAGCTTCGTCAGCTGGGATAGTGCCGTCTTCAACACAATCAGCAACAGCCATAGCAACAGCACGTTGTGCTGGGCCGAACATTTGAACAGCTTGTTTAGCACCTTTGATAGTTACTTTGTTGAACAAAATAGTAGCAGGTTTAACTAACAAGTTAGGAGCAACAACCGCTAACAAAGTAGAGAAACCGTCTTTGTTGTTTGTTAAAGCGTTTGCAAATGCAGATTCAGCAGCTGAACCTCTTGGGCCAATGATTAAGTCAATGTGAGCAATCTCGTTGCCTTCGCCAACTAAAGATTCACCAACCATCATTTTATTGATTTTAGCCATGCGTGTTTTCCCCTATGAAGAAATGTGAAAAGTTATTAAGTGTTGTTACTAATGAAATTCTCTAAAAATACCGTCAATACCGTTGCTACGGTCATATCTGCCGTAGTACCTGGATTCACGCGCTTAGATTTAAGCTCCTGATCGATATTATGCAGTAACGGCACAATCAAATCGGGATTGTCGGTGTTAGACAGCTCATTACTGAGTTGAATCATTCGACTGGCTACCATTTCAGTGTATTGATCGCCGTATTTTCTTTCAATGTGACTATCAGGATAGCGGCTCAACAAATCCGCATAAACTGCGACTGCCGCCCAACTATGATTGTCCCACTTAAGAAGTGTACGATTATACCTTAAAACGGTAAAATCAAAAATATCTTTATAATCCGTCAGGTACTGAAGCGCGATACGGTCTTTGCTGCTTGCCAGTTGCATGGCTTGCCGTAACGTCACCGATGCGCTTGCCTTAACATCCTGTTCTGCCACCTCGCCCAAACCAGCAGGAGCTGCCAACGCAATGGCTTTAAACGCCCAATCAGCATCGGCAAGCGTGGTATTTTCCAGCACTTGATGCAATGCCTGCCTGAGCGTAACACCCTCCGTGCAATACCTGACCGCCTGCACCAGCGGCGCACACAATAAAATAATACCTAAATTGGTATTGCAACCCACCGCTTCGCGCGTTGCTTTTACCGCATAAAATATTTTTTCACCCAGCGAGTAATCAGGATTGCACAACGGCGCGGCACTGACCTTCGCACTGAGACGAAAATCATCCACCGTCATATCATGCGCGGCAGAATAAACGCTGACATTGCCCGGTTTAAATGCCTGTAATTCCACTTCACAGGCTTGTTGATACAGTTGTTCCAGTGGGTTCATGCCCTGATTCCTAAGACTTCGCGGTTTTTTAAAACCTGCGAGATCTGCTGATTCAATAGATAGCGATTCACTAAATCATCGACCAATAACTGCGCAATATTAACATCACACGCACTTTCCAGCCCTTTCCACGCAGGAATACTGTTGACTTCAATCACACTGTAATGCCCGTCTTTATCCTGAATAATATCCACGCCCGCATAATCCATCTTTAACGCGGCAGTCGCTTGAATCGCTAATTCCGCCACCTCCGCATTTAAATCAATACGCTCACAACTCGCGCCCTGCGCCACGTTATTCAGCCACGATTTCCCACGCCGACGCATAGCGGCAACCGCTTGACCATTAATCACAAACACCCGCTTATCCGAAAAACCAGCACCCGCACAATGCACAAAGCGTTGCAGATAATACACACCGCCGCTTGCCGCCAACCAAAACAAATCAGTCATTTTCTCAATACGCCGTATGCCTTCGCCTTGCGAACCGAACAACGGCTTGCTGATTAACAAATGCCCGTTTTTCAGTTCGTTTTCCGCAATAGCTAACGCCTGTTCACGGTCGCGTAACACCCACGTCAACGGCGTAGGCAGCCCTGCGTTATGCAATAAAAAACTGGTCATGCCCTTATCGACACTGCGCTCTATCGCATGACCATCGTTATACACTGGGATATTGGACAGTTTCAGCGCGTGCAGAAAATCCAGATACAACACCACCTCCTGCAACGAACCACCCGGCACACCGCGCACAAATACCGCATCGGGTAACTTTTGTTCAAAACTGGGGATTTTAATCACAGGCTGATTGGCTTGAATATCAAAACGGCATTCCGTCAACGATACATACTCACAATCATAATCATACTGAGCAAACGCAAGGCGTAACTGCTTGCCATGCCAGCCTGCATCATCGGTAAAAATAGCAATACGTCCTGTCAAAGATGCACTCCAAAACGCCGTAAAATCGGCAATAACACAAGGTAAGTAGTGACAGTAGTCGTGCTTGCCAAAAACAAACTCAACCAAAAATCCAACCCTTGTTTCAGTAATAAGGGAAAAATCAGAAAAAATAATAGCGAAGGTAACACCAACCAAAACACCTGCTCAACCAATTCAGCGATTTGCACAGTCGGCGAGCCTTCAATCCGCATCCAAACAATCGCCAACAATGTCGTCAACGGCAAAGAAGCCAATAACGCCCCTATCCCAGTATTGCGTTTAGCAATTTCGGACACAGCGACAATAATCAGCGCGGAGATTATGAGTTTTAGGGCGTAATAAAACATTTAATGAGTAAATATCTTGGTTATGCGTCTTGGTATGAAAGGTAGATTTATATTTTTAGAGCGAAATTACCTTCAGCATATTCACTCAACAAGTCATAAATCATTATGGTTCTAATACCAAAAACATTTGCAGCATCGGGAATAAGTACACGTTTTTTCGCCTCTGGTCGGCTTTGTTCATGTGTCACAATTGTATAATCATAAGTTTTAGCAACAGCAATCAAAAAAGCATCGGCAACGTCAAACCTAGCAAACTCGTTTTTTGCTGGTTGTGTATAGTGAGTATCAGAAGCAAGCCATGACATAACTTGACCGTAAGAACTCATGACACTGCTATCTCCTGTATCGGGCAAGAAAAAATTATTTAGAGAACTATCTATCATCCAGTTTTTTACAGGGTCATCATCTCTACCATTTTTAAGTTCCATTTTTACTTTGTCGATGCTAAAAATAATCCCTGCTTGGTGGGCTTGAATAAGCCAATCCCAAAAACCTTGGCAAAATTCAAAGCGATAATGAAGATTTTTAGCTTGAATAAAAATATTAGCATCAATCAAATATCCCATATTAAATTGACCGCCTTCTACCCATTTCCATAACAGTGTCGGGCTTTATATTTAAGAGACTAGCCGCTTCACGCAACATCATATTCCCGCTCATGGCTGCATTTACAATTGTACGAGTAAGCCGTTTACTGTTTCTAATGGGATATATTACATAAGGACTAGGACTGCCTTTATGTTGTTTTATTTTTCCACCAGCTTCTGTAATGCGGAGATAATCATTCCAACTTATTTTCCGAAGATCGTAAGCACGTCTGGCAATAACCCACTGACTCACTTTAAATTCTCTACTAAGAGCTTCAATTTTAGGTTCAGGTAGTTTTTCCCATGCACTTAAAAATAACTTTTTCGGTGTTAATAATTCGGCTGCAATTTGATTACAGTATTTTTCAAGCTTGTAATCATCAATTTTTTGTTTGTCTGGAATATTAGAAACTCCACTTTCTCCTAACCAAATATGCGCTAACTCATGAGCCAAGGTAAATATCCAAGCGGATTCACTGTCTTTTCCGTTAATAAAAATAATTGGTGCGTAGTTATTGGCAATAGCAAATCCTCTAAATTCACTAACAGATAATCCACGATGAGTATTACTTTTTACAATACTATTTCTAAAAACTAAAATGCCAATATTCTCAATTCTTTCGCTAAGCAAAGTGAAAAAACTCTCAAATTTTGCACATTTTTTTTGCTCTTCAATTGTTAAATTGAGGGTGTCTCGAATATCAGCCGCTATCGTCTCAATTGAAACTGATTGGTCAAATTTAAACTTACCCACAAAATCGAGCTTATCTGCACCTTGTTCTTTTAAATAATCCAAGTACCACTGTTGTTTGCGTAATACATCATCCAAAGTATCAAAAAATTCTGCACTTAATGGCATAGGATTAGGCAATTGCCGAAGGTCTGGAATACTGCTACGGGTCGTTTGTGGTGGTGTATCAAGAAAAAAATAGCCAAAAGGAATGTTGGTTTTTTTTGCAAGTTTCTCAATTTGTTTGATAGTCAATTGACCAGACACTAATGCTTGATGTTTGGATGGACACTCCAACAAATCGACAAGCGCATCAACACTAAGACCGCATTGGTTAGCAGCCCAGTGTAATATGCTAGGAGAAATTTGTAAGGTATCCATTTTGACACATTATTTATCAGTATATTTTAAGCGTGTTATTTATAAACAGATTTTAACGGATTATTAAGCACCAAACGATAAATCTAACAGCGCGTTGTCCAATTGACCTGCACGGAAACTTTTGCCTGAATCAACTGCTGTGACAATCACGCTGGCGGGGCTGAATAACATGGCATCAATTTTGAAAAAATCGTATTCGTATTGTTTGAAAATTTCAGCAAACGGCTTGCCGTAATCTTTTGAGGTTGAGCTGGGTAGATTTTTTGCCAGTTCTTCTGCCGCTTCATCAGAGCCTTTGACGAATAAATGCACTTGCCCTGCGAATAAAATCGCGTCGTTGGTGCGTCCCATTGCTTTGACGAAGTTGGGGTGTGGCGGGCAAATTGGGGCAGAGCCGCTGCCGTCGATGATGTTTTCTAACGGAAAATGCAGGGCATGGGCTTTGTGCATGGCGACTTCTAAGACTCGCGCTACCACTTGTACGCCACCTGCTAAACTGCTGGTCGGTGTCACGATAATGGTGAGTTTATCAGGCGATACGTTACACGCGGTGGCGACTTTTTCGATAATTTCCAGTGGTGGCAGTTTGTCGTTTTCAATGACTAATACGGTGCTGTCGGCAGTGTCACGGTAAGCGAGTTCTTTGTACAGTTCTTCAACGGGTTCAACTTCACCATTTTTGACTTTGGTTGCCATTGCACGCGCAGGGCCTGAACCTAGGGCGTAGTATTTTTCATGCGATAAGCTCCAGCCTGCGTATTGACTGCCTAAACAGCCCAGCACAGGGTTGCCTGTGTGAACGTTGACGGATAACGGCCAGTTGGTGGTGTAGGGGCTGTGGCTGATGGACACGGTTCCCATACCGCCTAAACAAATTTCGGCAATAATGCGTCCTGCTTCCAAGCCGCCGATGGCGTTGATACCTGCATCAATGACGGTGCAACCGTTGGCTAATACTTCCACGCCGACGCGCAGTTTTGCAGCATTATCAAGCAGGTGTTGAACTAAGGGTTGGGTGAGTTTATTTACGCTGGCGTTGTTTTCCATGTGTATAAAGACCTTTGTATGATGTGTTGTTTAAGGGTTAATTCGTGCAAGACCGCGTGGGCTTGGCTTTGGTGGGCAATGATACTGCAAATCGGTTGCCCTGTGTGACAGATTGCCCCTGCGGCGGGTCTATCCATCACGCCGTTTTCCCAGATAGTGCCGTATGGAATGCGTATGTCCTGTTCGGCGTAGATGATTTGATAGCCTGTGTAACCTGATTGTATCGGTGGATGTAAACAGGGTTTCCAGTCCTTTGAAGGACTGGCAGTCCTTAGGTGTCGGCGTAATAAATCGGCATCGTAGAGCTGCATACTGGCGGGCGGACGCGGGTTGATTTCTAACGCATAGTTTTTACCCTCGGCGTGAATAAAATCCAGCGAATTTAAGCCTGTTAATGCGAAGGCAGGGACGAGTTTTGTTAGCCAGTCGGTGATGTGTGCTTTGTGACTATCGGCTAATAGACAGTGATTAATAATGCCTGCGAAGATAAATGCGTCCATTTCCATAGGGCGCGGCGCGCCGTTACTGCATTCCCACGCAGCGCGTGGGAACGAGTAATCGTGGGCAGTCCATTGGGTATTAAAACCGATAATTTGCAGGTGTTGCCCATCTGCTAGAAATAATACCGAATGCTGTGTGCCTGCTTGGTATTTTTGCCAGTACACGTCGGCGGGCAAATCTTGACTGCTATTACGAAAACGCTGAATACCCACACCGCCTTGTCCGCGCATGGGTTTAATTAGCCAATTATCGGTATTATCAGGCGGAACAAAAACCGTTTCAGGATAAGGAATGTTGAGCTGTTTCAGGGTGGCGAAAAAACGGGGTTTGTCGTGCAACAGGTTGAACGTTTCAGGTGAGTTACCCAAGAGTGTGCAGCGACTGGCGAGATAGCGTAAGGCATCAGGATGCTGTTCAAAACCGCTGCCATAAACCACTTGTGTTACGCCATAATGCTCAACAAAATAGTCCAGCGCGGGGCTTAGGTGTTCGATAGTGAGTGCGGGCAGGCGTTTAAAATCGGCGGCGTATTGCTGGGTATCAAGATCACCAAACACATCAAGCACCAGCGGCTTGAAACCTGCGTTGTGTGCCGCTTGTGCCAGCATTCGCGCTGAACTGGCGATAATGAGGAGATAATCAGCTGTCAGGGTTCAGGCTCTCATGACTGGTCAATAAATGTTTAAGCACTCTATTAACCTCCTCAAGGTCAAAAAAATCTGGGTTAAAATCCTGCCCAGACCACGTTAATATTTCCTCACCTTCGTTATTTTTAGCCTGTTGTATGGCTTCCAGCATATCGGTATAACCCCAGATGCCGCCGCAATCTTCTGGCGGACAGGCTTGCGCACCTTTGATACATCGGGGTTGGTGCGCGAGGCTGTCTACAGGCAGAATTTTTTTCAGCTCGATTTGATGCGCCCAACTGTCGCCCAAATCATACTCATAAATAATACTGGTATTTTCTATCGGCAATAATTGCGAGACTGTGTACTTTTTTTCGTTGCGGTCATGCTCTTGCCTGTCATCGACATCCAAACCATATTCATCACGAATACTATGGCTTGTCTCGTCAATGTACAGCACTTTGTCGGCGATAAAATGATGCACATGACTATTTTCCCACCCCATTACCGCCTGAATGACATAATGTAAATCTGCCAGTGTCAAATTACTGGGGACTAAAATATCACGCCATATCGGCGGCGTAGAGTCTTTCAAGGTGACTCTAAGGTAATAAACAGAAAGTGGGAACGGAAACGCTTCTGCATCCATCATTAATCGCCTGTGCTGTGTGCAACGTTCCTAATCGTGACAAATGGAATATTAATAAACATCCCTGACATAACGCTTGTGTTTTTTCAGCTGATTAACATAATCGACTGCCTGCGCCTCAGTCAATTTACCGTGTTCAGCAATCACGTCTAACAAGGCTTTATCAACATCTTTTGCCATGTAATACGCATCACCGCAGACGAAGAAATAACCGCCCTGCTCTAGCCACGCGAACAGTTCCGCGCCGTGTTCGCGCATTTTGTCCTGCACATAGATTTTTTCTGCCTGATCTCTGGAGAAAGCTAAATCCAAGCGCGTCAACACGCCATCGGCTTGCATGGCTTCCAGTTCATCACGGTAGATAAAATCGGTTGCCGCGTTACGGTCACCGAAAAATAACCAGTTTTTACCTGTCGCTTTACGATATTGACGTTCTTGCAAGAATGCACGGAACGGCGCGACACCCGTACCCGGCCCCACCATAATCATCGGCAGGCTGTTGTCATCAGGCACTCGGAATACTTTATTGGGCGTAAAGAAACAACGCACTTCGGTTTCTGCATCGACCAAATCCGCTAAAAATGTTGAGCATACGCCTTTATGTTGGCGGTCAAAGCTGTCATAACGCACGCTGGCAACGGTTAAATGTACTGTGTCGGCGTGCATTTTGCCGCTGGACGAAATGGAATAGGCGCGGTGTTGCAACGGTTTTAACAAGGCAATAAATTCAGCCGCCGCAAATTCACACAAAGGATTTTGCAGTAATAAATCCAGCGTATCGCGTCCCCATAAATAGTTGGATAACGCTTCTTTATCGCCTGTGCTTAACAGCCCGTTCAGCTCTTGATTACCTGAGCGCGTGGCAATTTCCTGCACCAATTCTTTGCTGGGCAGTTTAATTTCAAACTGGGTGCGTAGCGCGTCACTTAAACGCATAGCCTCGCCGTTGACAGGTTCGATTTCATCACCTGTGCAACCGATGGCGTTAATAATCGCTGTCACTAAATCAGGGCAGTTAGTCGGTACGATACTCAAGGCATCGCCCGCTTCATAACTTAACTCTGAACCTGCGATAGAAATTTCATAATGACGGGTTTCTTTCGATGAATCGCTAGCAGTCAATAAGCGATTAACCACTAATTTAGCAGGGAACGGATTTTTACGGCTGTATTGTGACTTAGGCGCGGCTGATTCAACATCAACCACCATAGAAGCCGCGTCTTTACTGCCTAATTGCGGAATAACTGAACTAATCCAGCTTTCAGCAGGGACTTCAAACGCCACATCACAATCAACACGGTCATAAATACGCGTCGCGCCTAATTCAGCTAGGCGATTATCCCAATCAATACCCGCTTTACAAAATAAGTCATAACCCGTATCGCCCAAGGCTAATACGGAGAATTTCATGTTGGGTAACTGCGGCATGGACTCTGCACTGACCGCTTCCCAGAGCATTTGTGCATTATCAGGCATTTCGCCTTCGCCGTAGGTGCTGGTGACAATCAGCAAAGTATCCATTGCTGCGAGTGCGTCGCTATCAATCGCATCCATACTGGTGACAACAGGTTTTAAACCATGTGCTTTCGCGGCAGTCGCGGCATCGTTTGCCACTGATTCCGCATTGCCTGTTTGACTGCCGTATAAAATGTGAATCGTTTGTGCAACCGTGGCATTCGCCGCGCCTGCATTTTGCTTGAGTTGTGAGCGCATTCCTGAAAAAAAACCGCCTAACCAAGCGCGTTGGGTTTCACTGTAGGGTGCATTTTCGAGTAATTGAAGTATTTTCATGATGCCTATAAATAATTTTCTTTCTTATGCCACGCAGGGCGTGGGAATACAGTTAGGTAGGGTACGTTGTGCGCACCGTTAAATCGTTGATTATGGAAAGGTACGCACAGCGTACCCTACACGACGACTGCCAGTCCTTAAAGGACTGGCAGTCGTTAAACAAAGAACAACTATCTGGGTAATTCTGAACTACCCATCAAAAACTCATCCACAGCCTGCGCCGCTTGTCTGCCTTCACGGATTGCCCAAACGACCAGCGATTGTCCGCGACGACCATCACCTGCGGCAAACACTTTATCCACTGAGGTGCGATATTGTGTATCGGTGGCTTTAATGTGTCCGCGTTGCAACTCGACACCCAAATCGGCTAATAAACCTTCGTGGACGGGATTGGTAAAACCCATTGCCAAAAAGACGATGTCAGCTTCCAGCGAAAATTCACTGTTTGGTTTGTTGCTCATTTTCCATTGCCCGTTTTCTTGCGTCCATTCCACTTCAACCGCGTTCAGGTGGGTGATTTTACCGTCTTTGCCTGTGACACTTTGCGTGTTGACGCTGAAATAACGCTGTTTAACACCTTCTTGCTGGGAAGAGCTGGTGCGGAATTTGTTCGGCCAATTCGGCCAAGTGAGCAACTTGTTTTCTTTTTCAGGCGGTTGCGGCAAAATTTCCAACTGCACCACCGAAGCCGCACCCTGACGGATAGACGTGCCGATACAATCAGAACCCGTATCACCGCCACCGATAACCACTACGCGCTTGCCTTTAGCGGTAATGGCGATGTCGTCGGGAATGATGTCACCTGCATTGCGTTTGTTTTGTTGGCGCAAGAAGTCCATTGCAAAATACACGCCCGTTAAGTCATTACGTCCTGCAACTTCTAAATCACGCGGTTTTTCTGCACCGACTGCCAACACGACCGCGTCATAATCGCTCAGTATTTTTTGTGCAGTAATGTCTTTACCGATATGGTTGTTGGGTCGAAAACGCACACCTTCTGCCTGCATTTGCGCAATACGGCGGTCAATGTGGGATTTTTCCATTTTAAAATCGGGAATACCGTAACGCAGTAAACCGCCGATACGATCATTTTTTTCATACACCACCACTTCATGACCCGCACGCGCCAGCTGTTGCGCACACGCTAAACCCGCAGGGCCTGAACCAATCACCGCGACCCGTTTACCTGAACGGCAACGGGCAATTTGCGGTTTTACCCAACCCATCGCCCACGCTTTATCAATAATGGCGCACTCGATAGATTTAATGGTGACGGGAGATTCCTGCAAATTCAGCGTACACGCCGCTTCACACGGTGCAGGACAAATCCGCCCCGTAAATTCAGGGAAGTTATTGGTGCTGTGCAGCACTTCTAACGCCTGCTGCCAGTCTTGGCGATACACTTCATCATTCCATTCGGGAATAATGTTGTTAATCGGGCAGCCTTGATGACAAAAAGGAATACCGCAATCCATACACCGCGCACCTTGCTGTGATACTTCTTCATCACTGGGCGCGAGTATAAATTCACGATAATTCTGAATACGCTCTTCAACAGGTTCGTAGCTGCGTTCAGTGCGTGGAAGTTCGATAAATCCAGTGGGTTTGCCCATGTTAGATAGCCTCTTTTTGAACTGTGGCAGCTTGCGCTAACTCGATTTTTTTCAATGCGTCACGATAATCAACAGGCATCACCTTAACAAAACGCGGTAAATAAGTGTGCCAATTGTCTAAAATATGTCGCGCTCGCTGACTATCTGTATAGTGCTTATGATTTTGAATCAGACGCTTCAAACGCCGTGCATCGTGACGAGTCATATCAGACATAATCTGCACCAAGCCGTGCATTTCCAAATCGCCGCCTTGATGTGCGGTCGCTTCCAAAATCTCATCTTCTATCAGAAGCGGTTCAAGTTCAACCATTGCCATATTGCACAGCTTATCAAAATCGCCCGCTTCATCCAGCACATAAGCGACACCGCCTGACATACCAGCGGCAAAATTGCGTCCTGTTTTACCCAGCACCACCACGACACCGCCTGTCATGTATTCACAACCGTGATCGCCGACACCTTCAACTACCGCAACCGCGCCAGAGTTACGCACCGCAAAGCGTTCACCTGCCACGCCGCTGAAATAACATTCGCCGCTGATCGCACCGTATAACACCGTGTTACCGACTATGATATTTTCAGCTGGATTAATCGGGCAGTCTTTCGGTTGATAAATGGCGATACGTCCGCCGCTCATGCCTTTGCCGACATAATCGTTGCCTTCGCCTTCAAGTGCAATGCTGATGCCTTGCGCCAAGAACGCGCCGAAACTTTGTCCAGCGGTGCCTTTCACATGAATGGCAATAGTGTCTTCTGGCAAACCTTTATGACCATAACGCTTCGCCACTTCACCTGATAACATCGCGCCAAAGGTACGATTAACATTATGAATCGGGGTATTAATCACCACAGGTTGTGCATTGTCCAGCGCGGGTTTGGCTTGGGCGATGAGCGTGTGATCCAAGGCGTGTGCTAAACCGTGATCCTGCGTTTCGGTTTGATAAATCGCGGTGTTCGCATCTGCCACGGGTTTATGAAAAATGCGGCTGAAATCTAAACCGTGATTTTTCCAATGGGTCAGCGCGGGGTTCATGTCCAATAAATCCGAACGTCCAATCAGATCATTCAGGTTGCGGAAACCCAATTTTGCCATCCACTGGCGCACGTCTTCGGCGACCATGAAGAAGTAATTGACGACGTGTTCAGGTTGCCCTGTAAAGCGTTTACGCAATACTGGGTCTTGGGTGGCAACACCGACAGGGCAGGTATTCAAATGGCATTTACGCATCATTAAACAGCCCGATACTATCAGCGGCGCGGTGGCAAACCCGAATTCATCTGCACCCAATAACGCGCCGATAACCACATCACGCCCTGTACGCAAGCCGCCATCCACCTGTACGGCAATGCGTCCGCGCAGTTTGTTCAGCACTAAGGTTTGATGGGTTTCAGCCAGACCGATTTCCCACGGTAGCCCTGCGTGTTTGATGGAGGTCAGTGGACTTGCACCCGTGCCGCCGTCATAACCCGCAATGGTAACGTGATCCGCATGAGCTTTGGCAACACCCGCCGCGACCGTACCGACACCGACTTCTGACACCAGTTTGACACTGATACGCGCGGCTGGATTGACGTTTTTCAGGTCGTGAATCAACTGCGCCAAGTCTTCAATCGAATAAATATCATGATGCGGCGGTGGGGAAATTAAACCCACGCCTTGGGTAGAGTGCCGTACTTTGGCAATCACGGCATCGACTTTATGACCGGGTAATTGTCCGCCTTCACCGGGTTTTGCACCCTGTGAGATTTTGATTTGAATATCATCGGCATTCACCAAATATTCAGTAGTGACACCAAAACGCCCCGAAGCGACTTGTTTAATAGCCGAGCGCATGGAATCGCCGTTCGGCATTGTTTTAAAACGTTCGGGCAGTTCGCCGCCCTCACCTGTGTTGGATTTGCCGCCGATACGGTTCATCGCAATGGCTAAGTTAGTGTGCGCTTCAAATGAAATCGACCCGAACGACATCGCCCCCGTAGCAAAACGCTTCACAATCTCAGCGGCAGATTCCACTTCATCCAATGGCACGGGCGTTGCCGCTTCTTTGAATTTCATCAAACCGCGCAAGGTCAGCAGGTTTTCATTCTGTTCATCAATCAGGCGGCAAAATTCCGCGTATTTTTCATAGCTGTTACTGCGGGTCGCGTGTTGCAATGTGCTGATACTGGCAGGTGTCCACGCATGAGCTTCACCGCGCAAACGAAATGCGTATTCGCCGCCCACATCCAGTGCATCACGGAAAAGTGGTGCGTTACCAAAAGCGATACGATGACGGCGGCTGGTTTCTTCGCTGATTTCAGTCAGTCCCGCGCCTTCGGTGGTGCTGGTTGTGCCTGTAAAATACTGATCCAAGAACGGTTCAGCCAAGCCAATCGCGTTAAAAATCTGTGCGCCGCAATACGATTGATAAGTGGAAATGCCCATTTTGGACATGACTTTCAACAAACCTTTCGACGTGGCTTTGATATAACGTTTATGGGCTTCGTATTCAGACAGCTGGATGTCCGCACAGAAGCTGGACAGTGTATTGAGTGCCAGATACGGGTTAATCGCCTCTGCACCATACGCCGCTAACAGGGCGAAATGATGCACTTCACGCGCTTCGCCTGTTTCCACCACCAGACCGACTTTAGTACGCAAACCTTCGCGGGTCAGGTATTGATGCACCGCCGAGGTTGCCAGTAACGCAGGAATCGCAATATAAGCGGCATCAATGTTACTGTCAGATAACACTAAAATATTATTACCGTCTTCAACCGCGTGTTGCGCCACATGGCACAACTTATCTAACGCGCTTTCCATGCCACTCGCGCCTAAGTCGGCAGGGTAACACAGGGTAACGGTTTTGGTTTTAAACGCGCCGTTGGTGCGTGATTCGATACGGCGGATTTTTTCCAAATCCTGATTGCTTAAAATCGGTTGCTCGACTTCCAGACGTTTATGCGTACCGCCTTCATCCAGACCTAATAAATTAGGACGCGGGCCGATGAACGACACCAACGACATGACCAATTCTTCACGAATCGGGTCTATCGCAGGATTAGTCACCTGTGCAAAACCTTGTTTGAAATAATCGTATAACATCCGCGCACGGTCGGATAATACCGCGAGTGCAGTATCAATCCCCATAGAACTAATGGCTTCCTGCCCTGTTTGCGCCATTGGTTTGAGAATAAATTCAATGTCTTCGCGGGTATAGCCGAATGCCTGTTGACGACACAACAAAGTTTCATCATCGGGAGCCATCGCCGATACTTCCGACGGTAATTTAGCCAGCATAATCTGGGTTTTATCCAGCCATTCTTCATAAGGCTGGCTGTTGGCTAATACCGATTTGAGTTCGGCATCATCAATGATACGCCCTTGCTCGGTGTCGATTAACAGCATTTTGCCGGGTTGCAAACGCCATTTTTTAATAATCTTGTGTTGAGGCACTTCCAGTACGCCCATTTCTGAAGCCAGAATCACAAAATCATCATCCGTGACCAGATAACGCGCAGGACGCAAACCATTACGGTCTAAAGTCGCGCCGATTTGCCGACCGTCAGTAAAGGCAATTGCCGCAGGGCCATCCCACGGTTCCATCAATGCCGCGTTATATTCATAAAACGCACGCAATTTTTCATCCATTAATACATTGCCCGCCCACGCTTCGGGAATCAGCAACATCATCGCATGAGCCAGTGAATATCCACCTGCGACCAATAATTCCACCGCATTATCAAAACACGCAGAATCTGATTGTCCTTCGGCAATCAACGGCCATAATTTATGAATATCATCGCCCAATAATTTGGAGGCAATTGAATGACGACGCGCAGCCATACCGTTGACATTGCCGCGTAAGGTATTGATTTCACCGTTATGCGCAATCAAACGGAACGGATGCGCCAAATCCCACGTTGGGAAAGTATTGGTAGAAAACCGTTGATGCACCAATGCCAACGCACTGTCCATGCGTTCATCATTGAGTTCTGGATAAAACGTGCCGACCTGATTCGCCAGCAACATACCTTTATAAACAATGGTGCGTGATGATAACGACGGGATATAAAACGCCGCACCGTGATTCAACCGTAAATCACGCACCGCATTTTCCACCTGTTTACGAATCACAAACAGCTTGCGTTCAAACGCATCCTGATCCGCGCAATCCGCACCACGAGCAATAAAAATCTGCCGAACCACAGGCTCAACTAATTTAACCGACTCGCCCAAACCATCATTATTAACAGGCACATCACGCCAGCCCAAGAACACCGCTTTTTCTTGCGCGATAAGGTCAATTAACAAGTTTTCGCAAATGTTCCGATTGCTCGTATCGCGCGGCAAAAACACCATACCGACCGCATAATCACCCTGTGCGGGCAAAGGAAAATCACATTCCGCACGCAAAAAAGTATCGGGGATTTGAATTAAAATACCCGCGCCATCACCCGTTTTAGGATCAGCACCCACCGCACCGCGATGCGTTAAATTAGTCAGCAATTCCAAGCCCTGACGGACAATCGCATGACTTTTCTGCCCCTTGATATGAACAATAAAACCCACACCACACGCATCATGTTCATTGCGCGGATCATACAAACCTTGTCGAATTGGTAGCGTACGTTGATTCATTGATACCTCTAAAATCTATGAAGGGTTACTGTTCATGCCTTATAACCTATTATCAAGCATTCAATCAATACTTTACAACAGAGGGGTACACTTTGGCAAAAGTGCTGAATTTTACAGATGAAAATCCAGTGCGTCACTTGATTTTTTGGGTGGGCTGGTTGCAAATAGAAGTGAACTATTTGTGCTACGTTAAGCGTTAGCTAGTCTCACGTTGTGCAACATAACGGCAAGCGGGGTATTTTGTACATCCGTAAAATTGTGAACCAGCATTCACGCCTATTTTTGCGGTACGCAGCACTAACGGGCTACTGCACTTAGGGCAAGCTGTTTTGCTGTTAAATCGCTGATTGAGTGAATCAATATGTTGTCTATGAGTAGCCCGGCTTTTCGGCAACATTCCTGTTTTAATCGCAGAAACAATGGCTTGAACGTCTGCATCGGAAAAAATAATGACAGTTTTACTTTTGATATATGAAATATAACCGCTGGTCATTACATTAGGCGGTAGCGCGGTTTTTAGTTCGCACTCGCCCCAGAACATCACTATAGAAAAGAGCTTATCGTGTTCAATACCCAAAAAATCAGACAAAGATTTTGTATGTCGATAATTTTGGTGCAATGGATTTTGAAACTTGAATTTTTGACCGAATAGACTTTGTGTCCATTGAGGATTGTTTTCATCACCGAATATCCAGCCGCTCATATTCTTGGTTTCCACCACGAATATGCCATAGCGCGAGACAATAATATGGTCGATTTGAGTTGTCCCATTTTGCGTGGGAATGGTGACGTTATTTACATCAATATAGACGTTAGCATCTAAAAATATTTTTTTGGCAAGCGTGCCTTGGACTTCTCCAAACCAGCCTTTCATTGATGACTTTAATGACACGAAAAATCTCTACAATTTACACCTGAGCAAGCGTGTCAATGGGAAGTATCAGGGACTGGTTTAATACCAGCCCCTAATCATGAGGCGTATTAAGCAACCACTTCGCTTAACAGTGTTTGTGCAATACCCACGCTGACGATTTCAGCGAGATGGGCTTCGACGCAGGGGATGCCTGCTAATGCTAGGCGGTTTTGTCTGTCTTGGTCGATTATCCATACGGTAGAGCCCATTGAATAAATGCTTTGGACAGAGCGGTTGATTAACGCGGTTTTGTAGTCATTAATCCGTTTGCTGGCGAGTAAACACGCCAGTTGTTCGTCGGTGTAATAACTGTAGGCTTCGCGGGTGTTTTTCACTAAGGCTTCTTGTAATTTACGCGGACGCTCTAGGATTAATTTACGCGCGGCTTGCTCGATTTGCTGTGCATTTACTTCGTGTTTCGCACCTTTATACAGTTCACGCGCCAGTTGCTGCGCTTTATCCAGCACCGCAAAGCTGTTGATTAATTGTGCAGTTTGCTGTGGAATCGCGCCACCGAATAAGGGCTGTGCGGTTTGGTAAGCAGTACGCACTTGGGCGATTTGCACTTGCGCCAGTTCTACGGCTAATTCTTCCACCATTTCTTTGCGATCCATTGCCGCTTGGAGATGTTCAGCGGTTTGGGTTTTGTTCAACCATAACGGCAAGGCAACATAAAAATGTTGGCGTTCGGTTGCCCAATTTGCCAATAAGTTACGCGCTTTGCTGGAGTTGGCGTACGCAGCGTGTTCTTCCAGCATCGCCAGAATAATCGCTTCATGCGCGGCAACCGCGTCTTCGGTTAAACGATGCAGCGCAACTGAGGTTTTATCGTACAGCGCGGCTAAGCGGTTTTCAGGGTCGTATTGGTAGGCATTACCGCCTGACATTCCGTTGCACACGCCTTTACCAAAGCCGCCGATGTTCAGCACTGAACCGTTGGTCATGTATTCACAGGCAAAATCACCCACGCCTTCGACCACCGCCATCGCGCCTGAGTTACGCACCGCAAAACGGTCGCCCGCTTCGCCGTTGATAAAGGCTTTACCGCCTGTCGCACCAAACAGCGCGAAGTTGCCGATGAGGACGTTATTACCCGGTGTTTTAATACCACCACCCGGAGATTCAACGACTAATACGCCGCCGCACGCCGATTTACCGACACCGTCATTACAAGTGCCTTTGTGTTCCATGCGCATACCGTCATTCATGAACGCGGCGTAACTTTGTCCCGCTGAACCGTGGGTGCGAATAATCACGCTGTCTGGGGCTAAATAACGCCGTCCATTGGTATGGGTGTAAATGATGTTTGAGTCATTCAGTTGTGCATCGGTAATCTGGTAATTCAGATAACGTTCCAAATCAATTGCCGCTTGACCGCCAACAGTTTTGTTACGGTTATTGAGTTTAAAGCCTTTGCCTTCAATGACGATTTGTTGTTGATGCGCGGCAAGCCCTGTTTTGATTTGCTCGATGATGTTATCGTCGATGGTGAAACAGGCTTCCAAATACACCGCTTTGTCGATTTTCACCACGTCCACGGGCGCAAGCATTTTGGTTAAATCCAACTGCCCGACCATGCACGGATGATTAATCAAATGCAGTAATTCAGTTTTGCCGCGTAATTCCTGCAAACTGCGATAGCCCAACATGGCGAGTAATTCTCTGACTTCGTGCGCCAGATTGATGAAATACTGCGCCAAAACACGCGGATCGCCTTTGAATTCTTCGTGCGCGGTGGTTAAACCTGCTGGGCATTTAATGTTACAGTTTTTCGCCATGACGCAACGCAACATCATCAACGCAGTCGTGCCGAATTCAAACGAATCCGCACCCAGAATGGCTGATTTCACCACGTCTAAACCGCTTTGATGTGCGCCACTGCAACGCAAAATGACTTTATCGCGCAAGCCATTGACCGCAAGAGCCTGATGCACTTCGGCGATACCGATTTCTGGTGACCGTCCGCTGTTTTTTAAGCTGGTCACCGCCGCCGCACCTGTGCCGCCTGTATTACCTGCCACGTTAATCACGTCCGCGCCTGCTTTGGCGACACCGACCGCAATCGTACCGATACCTTCGGAAGAGACTAATTTCACGCCGACTCGGACTCGCGCTGCTTTAGCATCGTGAATCAATTGTCCTAAATCTTCAATCGAGTAAGTATCGTGATGCGGCGGTGGACTGACTAATTCCACTCTGGGCGTACCACCACGCAGTGCGGCAATTTCTACCGATACTTTCGCGGCGGGTAATTGTCCGCCTTCACCGGGTTTTGCGCCTTGGGCGATTTTGATTTCAATTTCTTCAATGTTGGAATCAGCTAAATAACCCGCCCAGACACCGAAACGACCTGAGGCGAATTGTTTGATTTTGCTGGAGCGCAGCGTGCCGAAACGACTGGAATGCTCGCCGCCTTCGCCTGAATTGCTCAACGCGCCGACGATGTTCGTGCCTTGCGCCACGGCTTCGTGGGCTTCGGCAAGTAATGCACCGTGACTCATTGCACCCGATGCTAAAGTAGCGGTGATTTCGTGTGCAGGTTGTACGTCGCTCAAAGCAATCGGTTTACGCGCTTTTTGTACCGATGACAAATAGTTGAACAACACATTGTTGCGGCTGGTAACGTGAATAATGATGGTATTTTCAACGATGACTATATCGAAGGTAATATCAGCAAAGCGGTTTTTAAAATGCTGAACTAAATTTTCCAACCGTTGATTGGAATCACGCTCGGTGAGATTAATCGCAAATTCATATTCATCGACTTGGGTGACACACAAGCCGCGAATCAAATAATTCACGTTACCGTGCAGGTGTTGATTGCCTAACAAACGGTCAAAATCTTCAGTCGTTTCGGCGCGGGTAACATCAGCGGGAAAGTCCATAATGTCACGCAATGCGGCAGGTCTGGCATCACGTTCTTCGTACAGATTTTTAGTGAAGCTACGGTACGCGGGCGTGATACCTGCGTTGTCGATTTGTTCAGGGGTACGTTTTTCATAACCTGTATCCAAATACGCAATATCGCTGGCTTCGGGCGATTGTTCGGCAACGTATAAAATCGGCTCATCGGTCATGCGGATGTATTCACGCACCGCTGTATTACCGTAGGAATGCCCCGCGCCGTCCTGACGTTCTTTAAACAAACCCAAAAACGGAATGTCTTTTTCTTCACGCACCGTCAGTGCTTTACCGTGCCATTCTGCCGCACTTGCCGCAATGTCAGCATAACGCACACCGCCGACTGAGGCGTGAATGTTGGGGAAATACGGGCTTAACTTGGGTTCGTCGGTGTCGAGATAATTGGACTCGAAAAACTCACCGCCGATGTAACTTTCAGCGGTACATAAGCCGAATTTGCCCATCGTTTTCATCAACGATTTTTCCGTGCCTTTTTGGAATTTATACAGCACGCTTGACCATTCCGCAGGGGCGTAATGGCTGGTGACACGGTCATGGACACTGAGCGGACATATCGCGGACGCGCCAAAACCTAGGATAGTAGCAACATCGTGCGGGCTTGCCGCCTGTCCTGTTTCGGCAATCAGTGACGAATTGAAACGTAAGCCGTGTTTAACTAAATGCTGATTGGCGGCGGCAATCATTAGCAACGCGGGAATCGCCGCGTGGGTTTCGCTGATGTTCGCGTCCGTTAAAATGATGATGCCTGTGTTATTACGCGCCGCTGTGGCGACTTGTTCACACACCGCTGTCACTGCCGCTGTCAGGTTGGCTTCATTTTGTGCCACATCGTTAAAGTCGGGCGTGTACAGCATATCCAGCGTGAGGTTGCTCACGGTAGCTTGTCTACGGATTTGTTCTAATTGAGCGCGTTGTAAAATCGGCGATTCAATGACTAATTGTTTACTGTATTCGTCAGAAAACGTGGGTTTTGCACCGAGTGCAACCCGCAAGGTCATGCCGTCACTTTCACGGATAGAATCCAGCGGCGGGTTGGTGACTTGCGCAAACCGCTGACTAAAATAACGCGACATACCACCTTCGGCACTGGATAGCGCGTTCGGCGCGAGTCCGTAACCCATTGCGGTGACTTTTTCCAAACCTGTCGCCAACATCGGATCCAGCAGAAAACGGAAACTTTCCTGATTCAATGAATACGCTGTGTAGCGTTGGTCGATATTTAAGCTGTGATTGTCCGCTAATTCGGCTAATTCAACGGTAGGCAGTTCGGATAAATGAATGCAGCGTTTAGCCAGTAAGGCGGCGTAGTCTTGCTCTTTGGCTAACCGTTCCAGCACTTCTGCGTTATGGTAGGTTTCGCCTGTGCTGTGGTCAAAATACAGCATTCCGCCTGCTTCAATACGCCCGCGTTTTAAAATATCCGCAGGTGGAAAATCAATCTGCCCCGCCTCGGACATGACAGCTAAATAATCGTGGGTTTCGACAGAACGCAAAGGACGCAAGCCCAAACGGTCTAAACGCGCACCGACCCGAATACCATCATTAAAAATCAACGCCGCAGGGCCGTCATTTTTTTCTTCGTACAGGCTGAAATACTCCAGCATGGCGCGGACTTCTGGCGACAAGGTGGTGTCGTTTTCCCACGCTGGCGGCATCATGGCTAATACGGCGGTCACGATGTCCAGATTGTCTTCGTTAATACGGCGCGTCAGGGTTTGATCTAAACGCCCTGAGTCTGATTGCCCACAGGGGAAACAGATGTGTTTGCCGTGTTGACGGGCAATGGCGTTTTCACTGAGGCGGTTTTTCTTGTCGGTGTTTAATTCGCCGTTGTGCGCCATGTAACGAAATGGCTGTGCCATCATGGTGGCAGGCGCAGTATTGGTCGAAAAACGGGTATGGAAAAACAGGGTATGTATTTCGTGATCGGTATCGTACAAATCTTTAAAGTACGGAATCACTTCATGCGAATTCAAACGACCTTTATAGACCTGAGTGCGTGAACTCATCGACAGCGGATAAAAACCAACTAATTCTTCACGCGTAAAACCTTCAACTTCAATATCCAGCAACGCGGCTTGAATATGGCGTTCAAATTCCTCATGCGTTGCGTCTTTTAATGCGTCAGGACGACCGAAAATAAACTGTTCAATCGGTAATTGGGCTTTAATCGCCGCCGCATTGAGGACGCTGTTATCGACAGGGATGACGCGTCGAGCCAGTATCGGCAAGTTAAAATCGTTAAAATGCCGTTCCACCAATTCATTGGCATCGGAATCATGATGGGCGTGATCTTCTGGATAAAAGAAGTTCGCTACGCCAAATTGACCGAGTTCCAATGCTGGATTACCCGTAATTTTACGGAAAAAAGTGAGCGATAAATCAATATTGACACCCGCACCGTCACCGATACCTTCCGCGCTCATGCCGCCACGATGTGGAATGGTACATAAGGCTTCATGGGATTTAGCCAATAAATCGTGCGTTTGTTTGCTTTGCTTGTGGGTAATAAAACCCACTCCGCAACTGTCCTGCGAAAGTTCTGCGTCATAAAGCATGGCTTGTTTATTGTTCCATCGGGGATTTTTAGTCATTATCCTGCCCGTTCTCTCATCGGTGTTGTGTATATAACGTTTAGTGTCGTTTTTAGGTCGTGTATGGTAGAGTCAAGCGCATTCATGGTGCGTAGTGCTGACTTTATTATCGTTTAGCGAAACCTGCTAATGGTAACATAATCAAGCTAATCTGTCAGTTACGCACTTCAATTTATAAAGCGAGTCGGTTGTTATGAAAGAAATTTTTGATGTCATCATTGTCGGTGGCGGTATGGTCGGTGCTGCCGTAGCGTGTGGTTTAGGCGGCAGTGAGTTAAAAGTAGCCGTGCTGGAAAGCTCTCCGCCCGAGGCTTTTTCCCCAGAACAGCCGCATGATTTACGCGTATCCGCGCTCAGTATTGCCTCACGCAACATTATTGAAACCGTGGGCGCGTGGGACGGTATTGTTAATCGCCGCATCTGCCCGTTTCGACGAATGCGCGTCTTTGAAACCGCAGGTGATACTGAATTTTGCAGTGATGATATTAACTATCCTGAATTGGGTTACATTGTGGAAAATCGTATCACACAATTGGCGTTATTAGACCGCTTGCAGGAATTTTCCAATATTAAGCTCATCTGCCCGACCGCTATCAGTAAAATCAACTACCGTTTAGGCGAACAACCTGAAATTGAACTGGGCGACGGGCGCGTATTATCGGCAAAAGTATTAGTGGGTGCCGACGGCGCACAATCGCGCGTTCGGCAAACAGTCGGTATTGGTCTGACCAGCTGGGATTATCAACAACACGCGCTGGTCATTTACATCGACACCGATTACGAACAGCAAGACATTACTTGGCAACGTTTTGTTGCCAGCGGCCCGCAAGCCTTTTTACCGCTCACAGGACATTACGGCTCACTGGTTTGGTACAACTCACCCGATGAAATCAATCGTTTAAAAACATTGTCTTTTGATGACTTGAAGCAGGAGTTAATAGCCGCGTTTCCTGATTGCTTAGGTAACGTCAACGCCATATTAGGCATTGCCAGTTTCCCCTTAACCCGCCGTCATGCGCAAAGCTACGTTAAACAAGGAGTGGTATTAGTCGGCGATGCCGCCCACACCATTAACCCACTAGCAGGGCAAGGCGTGAATATCGGTTTATTAGATGCCGCCGCCCTAGCCGAAGTATTACTGGAAGCACACAAGCAAGGGCTAGACATAGGCGATGTCAGCGTATTAAAACGTTACGAAAAAATGCGCCGCAATGAAAATCTGAAAATGATGACCGTAATGGACGTGTTTTATAACGTATTCAGCAATGACATTTTGCCCGTGAAACTGTTACGCAACCTAGGTCTAGGCTTAGCTGAACGCATATTACCCGCAAAACATAAAGTCATGCGCGGTGCGATGGGACTAGAAGGAAAGTTGCCTAAATTGGCAAAAGGCATAGCCATTAATTAATCGAATTAAACCGCCCATCTCCTCAGAAGATGGGCGAGTCCTTTTTAAGAATTATCAACATTTAACACGGCTATTATTCAGTCCATCTAAATAGCTTATTTAGTGTGCCGCAATAAATCTGCGTGAATTTAGGCGTGTAATCTTTACTGGCAAGTCAGACAAAATTTGATTTCCAGTGGTATGAAATAACTATTTTTCAGTTTGTCAATTGAGAGCGACATAACCTGTCGTTACCGTGTGTTATCGTTTTGCCATTACCCAACACAACGGACATAACAATGGCAACAACCAGCAAAGAACACGACAAAACCGCTGTTCGCCTTACTCAAATTCTCATCAAACTCAATGACGGTGAAAAATTAGACCCACGCAAACTGGCAGCGGAATTTAATGTCACATTACGCACCATTCAACGCGACTTCTCAGAACGCTTCACTTACCTGCCATTTGATAAAGAAAACGGACTGATTTCCTTGCAGCCTTATTATCTCGGAAAACTCAACAGCCACGATGTAGAACGCTTTGCCTGTTTAGCGGGCATTAAATCCTTGTTTCCCATACTCAAAGATGATTTTTTGCGTGAATTATTTGATGCGCGTATCGCTCAAGCCTATTTAGTCAAAGGGCATCACTACGAAGATTTAGCTAAGAAAAATCATGAATTCAAATTGCTAGAACAAGCCATTTTAAAACACCGCTGGATTCAGTTTAGCTACAAAGACAAAACCTACCGCGCCCAGCCCTACAAATTAGTCAACCACAAAGGCATTTGGTATCTCGCCGCCATTGCTAACGACCAACTGAAAGCCTTTAGTTTCAGCCAACTCACCAGCATCATCATCGAATCCGAGCAATTTAACCCCGACCCCTCAACCCACCAACTCATCGAACAAGAAGATAGCATCTGGTTTGCCGATACCAAGCGCGAAGTCGTGCTAAAAATCCACAGCTCGGTCGCTCACTATTTCCAACGCCGCGCCTTACTTCCCAATCAGCAAATAGACAAAACCCTAGAAGACGGTAGTTTAATCGTCTCTTCACGCATTGCCCACGACCATCAAATTTTACCGCTGATTCGCTATTGGTTGCCCAATGTGCAGGTGATTAGCCCTAATGAACTACGCCATAGTTTATTACAAGGCTTGCGGGAGTATTTGGGCAACGATGAAACGCGGCAATAATTATTTTTAGTTTGCTGGTGGAAATGACATAACCTGTCATCGGTGTGTTATATGATGACTTTTGTTTTAACATAATTTGAGAGAAAAATGGCTACAACTAATGATTACGAAAAACAAGTTAATGAAGAATGGCAACGTCAAGTTGAAGAATTAAAAAAGCCAAACATTATGATTGTTGGCGGAACGGGCGTTGGTAAAAGCTCGTTAGTTAATTATGTATTTGGTGAACAAGTGGCAAAAGTGGGTTCTGGTCAGCCTGTTACTCGCGGTATGCACCGATATGAGCCTAAAAATATACCCATTGTTTTATTTGATACAGAGGGTTATGAAATTTCTGCCGCTGGTGTTGATGCTAGTAATTTTCGCACTAATATTTTACCTAAGATTGATGAATACCAAGCAAAAGAGATTAAAGAGCAGATTCATTTAGCTTGGTATTGCATTTCAATTTCAAATAATCGCATTACCGATTTTGATATTGATAATGTTAAGTTAATTCAGCAAAAACTTAATAATCGTTGCGCAATTATTTTAACGCAATGTGATAACGACGAAGAAGACTCTAACGGTAAAGGTGTAAAAGCTGAATTGTTTAAACAAATTTTACGCGAGAAAGATATTCAATTGAATGTTTTTGAAACTGCGGCAATAACCAATGGAATGGATTTGCCTTTGGATATTGAAAAGTTAATTGATTGGTCTAGTGAAGCGTTACCAGAAGGTGATTTACGCTATTCTTTCATTGTTGGGCAAAAACGTTCTATTCAAGCCAAATGTGAATTAGCTAAAAAAGAAGTTATTAGAATAGTAAGTAGCACAGCCGCTACGGCTCTTATACCTATTCCTATCAGTGATGCGGCTTTAATTAGTACGCAACAACTTTACATGGCAACAAGAATAGCATCTATTTTTGGTATGTCATCTATGGGTAATACAGTTCAAAATTTACTTAAAACGCAAATAGCATCTTCATTTGGTATTTTATTTGCTGCAAGCTTAACTAAATTTGTCCCAATATTAGGTTCAGTGATAAATGCGTCCGTTGCGGCTACTATTACTTATAGTTTAGGTTACGCACTAATAAAATTATTTGAAAAAGCCTGTAATGATTATTTAGATAATGGTATTGAACCAGACTGGGTTAATTTGTTTTCTAATGAATCTTTATGGGGTGATGTCAGAGAAGGTATGAATCAATGGAAAACAGAAATGGCTGATAAAATAGAACAAGCAAAAAAGGAAAGTTATTAAAATGAACTCATCTGAATCAAATCCGCTTAAACTTTTGGTTGTTGGTAAAACTGGCGTTGGAAAAAGCGCATTATGTAACTTTCTTTTTGGTCAAACGATATTTGAAAGTGCGGCTGGAAAACCAGTGACTTCTTTTGAAGACAATTTTCAAAGCCATCAATTTAAAGTTGCGGAAGTGAATGTCGTTGTCTTTGATACCGTTGGCATAGAGGTTACAAATGTTGAAAGATGGGGAATTGAGTTAGACAAATTTCTTAATAGTGCAGAAGTTCACGGCATTCTTTATGTGCTTAATGCAAGCTCAGCTCGAATTGAGAATTTTGAAATAGACCTGATTAAAAAATTTACTGCCCGTAATTCACCTATCATTCTTTCGCTTACTCATACAGATGTTGCCTCAGTCGAACAAATTCAAGGTATCCGTTCACAATTGATTGGAATTAAACATTTAAGTATTGTTGAAGTTTGTTCTGTGCAAAAAAAATTACGCGGTGGGCGTTCTTCAATTTCAGATGAGGAGTTAAAAACAATTCATACCGATTTAGCTTCCACTTTTCTAAAGACATCTGGTCTTTACTATACCTATAAAGTTATTTTTGAACTATTTGATATGGGATTTATAGAATTATCAAATGCTAAAAATGCAATTTTAAATGAAATTTATAAAGAAAATTTTTCACTGTTTAATATTTCAGAATGGGAGGAAAAATCAGAAAATCTTGGTGAAAATATTGAAAAAAAACTAGCAGAAATTGGGAGAAATGTTGAAAAACAAGCTAACAGTTTAGTAGGCTTTGGTAATGCGCTTGACCCTTATATTAATAATAACGGCTTTGGAATCCGTTTTGATGAAATTACCGCTGGATTTGATGATTTTAATGATTTTGATATTGAAAGCATTAATTCTATCAGAGAAATTCAAGAAAAAGTTAATGTGTTAGAAGACGATAAAAAAGGATTTTTTTCTAAATTTGGAGCTGTGTTTTCTGTAGGATTGAAATGTGCAACCCCTGAATCAAGCTTAAAAAAGATTGTCGAAGATGTTTATGGTGTAATTAATATAAAAATTTTTGAAATGCAAATGAAATTAGAAAAAGATTTCAAAAATGAATCATGGAGTGTTAAATAAAATGGCAAAAGAATTAACGCAAAGCGGCATTATGCAAGCTTTAGATTGGGCTTATGATAAATCAGTTAATGGTGTTACTGGTTTAGATTCTGCTGAGGACATGGCAAATAATTATCTCAAAGGATCAGGAACGCTTATTGTTAAAGTCAATTCGCTTATTCGTTGGCAAAATACTAAAGCTGGCACTTCTGGTTTTATTACTGGATTAGGCGGTATATTAGTTCTACCTATTGCCGTTCCTGCAAATATAGCATCTGTTATGTATGTTCAAATCAGAATGATTGCAGCTATTGCAAAAATGGGCGGCTATGATTTAAAAGATGATAGAGTAAAAACGCTTGTTTTCGCCTGTCTTGCGGGTGATGCTGCAAAAGATATTCTTAAAGAAACAGGGATTATTTTCGGTACAAAAATAGCGACCAGTGCTGTAAAAAATATTTCTGGAAAAACCATTACAGCAATTAATCAAAAAGTTGGTTTTAGACTTCTTACTAAATTTGGTGAAAAAGGAACTGTTAATTTAGTCAAAATTATTCCAGTTTTTGGCGGGGTTGTTGGTGGAACTTTAGATATTGTAGCTACTAATGTTATTGGCAATATTGCACGCGATACGTTTATTCAAAAGTAACGAATACCAAACTTTTACTGTTAAACTTTTAAAAAAGTCAAATATTATGAATGATGAAAAAAATGAGAATGCAGTAGAGACAGGTAAAAAGCCAGCAGAACAAAAAAGCGGAGTGGATGTATTATTTGAATTGTTAGATGAGCTATATAATTGGTTATCGAATACCCCTATTGCATCCATTATCTTAGGAGCGGCTATGATAATGTGGTACGACCTTATCGATGCTGGCTGGTTGGCTTCAGGCAAAGTGGCTATATTTTGGTTTTTGTGGAGTCGCCCTGTAGGTGTTTTTTTAGTGTTTTTGAGCTTATACACCATTTGGGAGCGTAAGTTCTCGAAGTCAAAAATAGAAGAGACGGAATAGCAGAATGAGATAGGTTGCGCTGAACTAGGCTAAACTAAACATAAGGATTCCTACTATTTTTTAAAGAAAAAGTTTGACAAAAAAGCCGCTTTTCAGCGGCTTTTTTTATTTCATAAGTAGGCAATAATTTCATTGTGTAGTCTAATCATGGGTTTTTAATGCTGGTCTTTGGTGTATTTATGATGAAAGTTGATGTTTATTTAACAGATGGTGGTCAACGTGTATATGTTCCACACGGTAATAATGCAAACATAAGTGGGATACAACCGCTTTATCCTCCTAATACTGAACAAATTAATGATACTGACCTTGAGAATGAAATTAAAAAAGCTGGGTTTGCTACTCGTCCACCAAGGATAACTAATAGCCAACTAATTGATAATCAAGAAGTTATAAATGATATGTTTGGCGAATAAATATGGCAAGAGATAAAGCAAGAGATGATAAATTTTTCAATTGTAGTGAAAGGCATGAGTTTAGATACGTTTCTAGCTTATATGGCGATAATAAAGTTAGAGTTTTTCTTTTCTTAAAGAAGCAATGTAGAGACGGAGCAATAAAATACTCAACTCACAAAGAAGTATATGATTTGATTAATCGACATCTAAATTATCCTGTTCCAAATTGATTGAACCGACCCATCACATCAGCCGTGAAGCCAACAACTTCACGGCTTTTTTATGCCATCAACATTCTGTAATACGATAAGGTGCGCTCATCATAGGCAGTGCTAAGGGTCGATGCGTAGCACGATAGGATGGGCTGAGGTACGAAACTCATCAATCGCGAATGTTATACAGCACTAAAACAATCACACGACCTACATCGCTATAAACAAAAACCCCCGAAGCCGTAAGACTGCGGGGGTTTTTAGTATCCAGTGTTTAGATGGATTTATGACAACGCGCTTTGATTTGCTTTAGCGATTTCAGCAATTTTGCCGAATGCTTCGATGTCGCGTACTGCGAGATCAGCTAATACTTTACGGTCGATGCCTACGTTGGCTTTGTTTAAGCCATTGATTAAGCGACTGTAAGAAATGCCGTACATTCTTGCGGCAGCGTTAATACGCACAATCCACAACGCACGGAATTGACGTTTTTTCTGTTTACGGTCACGGTACGCATATTGTCCCGCTTTGATAACCGCTTGTTTAGCAACGCGATAGACTCTGCTTCTTGCGCCGTAGTAACCTTTTGCTAATTTAAGAATTTTTTTGTGTCTTGCACGGGCTGTTACACCACGTTTTACTCTAGCCATGATTAGTCTCCTTGATTAACTGTAAGGCATCATGCGTCTAGCCATACGCACATCGGATGGATGAACACTCGCAGGTGCGCGTAGTTGTCTTTTTCTTTTGGTCGATTTTTTAGTCAAAATGTGGCGTTTGTGTGATTGTCCACATTTAAAACCGCCGTTGCCTGTACGTCTGAAACGCTTGGCAGCTCCACGGTTGGTTTTTATTTTCGGCATTTGTTTTGCTCCAATAAGGTTAAAATTAAAAATCCCTGAGAATAACTCAGCAAGGCAAAATGCGTTGGCCCTGAAGAATTACTCGCATTCTGTGAAGAATGCGGTGACTTGACAATTCCTATGTCAAGATAAAACAAAGCCAGACCTACCTATTGACAGGTCTGGCTCGAATGGGTTTTTATGGGTTATTTTTTCTTCTTTTCTAAGCTGCCTGTGCGGCAGTTGACTACTTTTTCTTTTTTGGGGACATGACCATAATCATTTGTCGTCCTTCCATTTTTGGAAACTGTTCGACGATTGCGAGTTCTTCCAAGTCTTTTTCGATGCGTTTCAAAACATCCATACCGATTTCACGATGCGCCATTTCACGCCCGCGATAACGTACGGTAATTTTGGTTTTATCACCTTCATTAAGAAATTTGATTAAACTTCTTAATTTGACCTGATAATCGCCTTCATCCGTTCCCGGTCTGAATTTAATTTCTTTGACTTGAATTTGCTTTTGTTTCTTTTTGGCAATTGCCAGTTTTTTGTTGAGTTCAAACTGGTATTTACCGTAGTTCATTATCTTGCAAACGGGGGGATCCGCGTTTGGCGATATTTCTACTAAATCCAAGTCTGCCGCATAAGCAATCTGTTTGGCCTCATCCAGCGAGATAATACCTAATGCCTCACCCTCAGCACCTGTGACCCGAACCCGTCTAGCGGTAATCATGTCATTCAAGCGCGTTTCATCTTTTTTAGCAGCGATACCCTAATCCTCCAAAATTACAATTATTTTCTGTCGGCAATTTCTTGTTTTAAACGTTGTGAAAATTCACTGATTGCCAAACTACCTAAATCATCACCCTTTTGCGTGCGTACTGTAATACGTTGTTGTTCTAATTCATTGTCACCGATGATGACAAGATACGGTACACGCTGCATAGAATGTTCGCGGATTTTAAAGCCAATCTTCTCATTTCTCAAGTCAATTTTTGCTCTTATACCTTGTTGCTCTAATATTTTCAGCACTTGCGCGGCATAATCCGTGTGTCTATCGGCAATAATCAGCACCACGACCTGCACAGGTGACAGCCATAATGGGAATGTACCTGCGTGTTGTTCGATTAAAATACCGATGAATCTTTCTAATGAACCCAAAATAGCGCGATGCAGCATCACCGGCACTTGGCGCGAACTGTCTTCGCCGATGTAGCTTGCGCCTAAACGTGCGGGCATGGAAAAATCCACTTGAATGGTGCCGCATTGCCACACACGACCGATACAATCTTTTAACGAGAATTCAATTTTAGGGCCGTAAAACGCGCCTTCACCCGGTTGCAAATCCCACGCCAAGCCTTTGTTGTTCAGTGCCAGTTCTAACGCAGATTCTGCTTTATCCCAAACGGCATCATCACCAACGCGATTTTCAGGGCGCGTGGATAATTTGATAAAGACTTCTTCAAAACCGAAGTCTTTATACACGGCGAACAGCATATCTATAAAGGTGGATACTTCGTCTTGAATCTGCTCTTCAGTGCAGAAAATATGCGCGTCATCTTGCACAAAATTTCTGACGCGCATCAAGCCGTGCAGTGTGCCAGAGGGTTCATTACGATGGCACGAACCGAATTCCGCTAAACGTATCGGCAAATCACGGTAACTTTTAATACCTTGATTATAAATTTGGATATGGCATGGGCAGTTCATCGGTTTAACCGCATAATCGCGATTTTCCGAATGGGTGGTAAAAATCATTGCGCCGAATTTGTCCCAATGCCCTGATTTTTCCCACAGGCTACGGTCAACCAATTGCGGGGTTTTCACTTCGGCATAACCGTTGACGCGCAATTTATCACGCACATACTGCTCAACCTGTTGATAGATAATCCAGCCTTTTTCATGCCAGAACACCATACCGGGAGCTTCTTCTTGGGTGTGGAATAAATCCAGCGTTTTGGCTAATTTACGGTGATCGCGTTTTTCAGCTTCTTCCAAGCGGTGCAGATAGGCTTGTAATTCTTTTTTATCGCCCCACGCCGTGCCGTAAATGCGTTGCAGCATTTCATTTTTCGCATCGCCGCGCCAATAAGCACCTGCGATTTTCATCAGCTTGAACGCGCCTAATTTACCTGTACTCGGTACATGAGGGCCGCGACATAAATCGGTAAAATCGCCTTGTTCGTATAAGGATAAATCTTGATCGGCAGGAATGGATTCAATAATTTCCGCTTTATAGGCTTCGCCCAGACCTTTAAAGAACGCAACCGCTGCATCTCTGGATAATACTGAACGATGAATCGCAATATCCTGTGCAACCAGTTCCTGCATTTTCTTTTCAATCGCAACTAAATCATCAGGCGTGAACGCTCTGGAATAAGCAAAATCGTAATAGAAGCCGTTGTCGATAACAGGGCCGATAGTAACCTGTGCGTCAGGAAATGTATGCTTAACCGCTTGGGCTAATAAATGCGCAGTAGAATGACGGATAACATCAACGCCATCTGCGTCTTTAGCAGTAATAATTTGTAATGCAGCATCTTGCTCAATCAATGTACTGGCATCAACCATGACACCATTTACTTTACCCGCAAGCGTTGCCTTTGCTAAACCCATGCCTATGGATTTGGCTATATCTAACACAGTCACTGCGTGGTCAAATTCGCGTAAAGAGCCGTCGGGAAGAGTAATAATAGGCATGATGATAAACTTTTTGGTTGCTACAACGAAAAAAGCACCGCCTGAGCAGTGCTTTATGTATTCTGGTAGGCACGAGTGGACTCGAACCACCGACCCCCACCATGTCAAGGTGGTGCTCTAACCAACTGAGCTACGCGCCTGAAGTATTAACTTCAAGCCCTGCATTATACTAATATTTTTTTGTTATGCAAACTATAAAAACTATTTTTGCATAACAATTGCGACAACAACTTAAACCAGCCAGACAGCACCAGCCGCCAATCCAGTATTATTCATGCTGGTGGCAATAACACCCACTAAATCAACAACGGTATCAGTAACACCGCCATCCTGAAAGACATAGGTGTCATTACCCGCTACAAAAGCAACGCTGCTGCCATCGTTAATGTTGGTTTGCAGATAAGTGAGCGCGTCGCTCAGGTTTAGTGCATTGGCGGCAATCGTCGCACCTCCCACGCCTTTGAAGCTAATGATGCCGTTGGTGATGCTGTTGGTTTGAATTGCCCCTGCATCCGTTCCATTCTGGGATACGGCATTCGCGGCAATGTTGCTGCTGACCAAATCCAGTTTATCAACACCTGCGCTACTGACTGCGTTTGCTCCTAAGGTAAAGCCTGTGGCTTTGTCCATTAGCCCTACGGTGGCTACGCTATCACCTGCTGCAATCTGTATCGTGTCGGTGGCCGCAATTTGCTCTGTCAGGTTGTAGGAATCCTGTCCTGTGCCGCCGATGTAGGTATCTGCTCCATCAAAGCCCATCAGAATGTCGTTACCCGCACCGCCACTGAGTATATTGTTCACTGGGCTTCCTCCATAGGTGTTGCCAAAAATATAGTTATCTTGGGCGTTACCTGTGCCGTTTAGTCCCGAACCCCACACAACAATGGTTTCAATGTTGTCACTCAGGGTGTAATCGGAAGCACTTGAATAGACTATATCCGAACCTTCGCCCGCTTGTTCAATGACTGTATCGCCGGCGACATCAACGTAATAGACATCGTTGCCTGCACCACCTGTCATGGTGTCAATACCTGCGCCGCCACTCATAACGTTGTTGTTGCTGTTACCTGTCAGATTGTTGTTCAAACCATTACCGAACGCATTGATAGCGGCACCCGTGATGATTAGATTGTCCGCGTTAGCTCCTGTGACCAGTGCTGCATTGGCGCGATCAGATGCCGATAAGTTATAGGAGACACTTGAAATAACTGTATCAATGCCTTCGTTTGCATTTTCCAGGATGACATCTCCCACATTATCGACGTAATAGGTATCATCTCCAGCTTTGCCAACCATCATATCGGCACCTGCTTTACCATCAATAATATTGTTACCTGCGTTACCGAACAGGTAGTTAACGGCATCATTGCCCGTGCCATTAAGAGCTTCTGTACCCAGCAATCCTGTGAGGTTCATCACTTCAACGTTGGTCGCTATGGTATAGCTAACCGATGTGTTGATGGTGTCGAAACCCGAGTCAAGACTTTCTATGACCACGTCGCCTGCGTTATCAAAGACATAGGTGTCATTTCCCAAGCCACCGTACAGAATATCAGCACCCGCACCGCCATCAAGTGTATTATTGCCATTGCTGCCAAAAATATAGTTGCTCAGCGCGTTACCCGTTCCGCTAATACCAGCTCCCCAGACAACCAGATTTTCAATATTATCCGACAAGGTGTAAGACGCGGCCATTGAATAAACTATATCCGACCCCTCGTTGACCAGCTCTATGATGACATCACCTGTATTATCAACGTAATAGACATCGTTGCCTGCACCACCTATTACAGTATCGATACCCAATCCACCAGCGAAAATATTATCACTGCTGTTACCTGTAATTTGATTATTCAGATCATTGCCATAACCCGCAATCGCAGCACCTGTTAACACTAAATTTTCAATATTAGCTGCCAACGCATAGGAAATACTTGAATAAACAGTATCTAAACCTGCTCCCACTGCTTCTATCACTATGTCATTTGGATTATCAACAGTAAAACTATCATTCCCCAGCCCTCCTGCCATAATATCAGCACCCGTGCTACCGTTAATGCTGTCATCACCCGCCAAGCCATTGATTACGTCATTACCCGCTGTGCCGATTAACGTATCGTTACCCAGAGATTCCGTAACACCACTTTGTATAATGTTCACGGTAAATGATTTACTGACTACTTGTAAGCTATCCGATACCGTAACGCTGAGAGAGGTATCTGATATAGTGGTATTTAACGCCTCAATAGCGGTGCTAAGCGGTGTAAAGGTATACGCACCGCTTACCTTATTGACGGTTAATGTGCCGTAAGCATTACTTTTGCTGACGGTACCATTTCCATTATCAGTTCCACCTGTAATGCCATAGGTTTTAGTTGTACCCGCTTCGGATGCAGCAGTCAGTGTACCTGTCTTAACAGCAAAGTTATCAACAAAAGCGGTATCGGTGTAGTCGATAGTGACAGGCGTAACCAACACAGGTGCTTCAAACACATTGTTGATAACAATAGTCAGTACTTTATCAAAAAACAATCCGCCTTGGTCGGTGGTACGCACTTTAATGCTGTAACTGGACTTAGCTTCAAAATCAGGCGAGTTGTTAATTTTTAATTGGTTGCCGACGATGCTGAATGCACTGTTGTCGACACCGCCTGTAACTAAACTATAGGTAAAAGCATCGCCTGCGTCAGGATCGGTACTGGTTAATGTACCGATTACAGTGCCTGCCGCCACGTTTTCATTCACATTGTTTGTGCTGATTTGTATGTCTGTCGGTACTCTGTTGACGGCAATCAAGCTGACGGTACCCGATATTGTGCCATCTGTTACCCATAAATTACCATTGACCGTGCTGTTGGTGACAAACACCATCTTACCGCTACTTAAGGTGGACGCATAACCAGGATCACTGCCTGCAAAGCTATCATTCATATCCTTAAGCAGCATTGTTCCCGCCGTAGTACCGTCCGTTACCCATAATTCATTGCCATGTACACCATCATTGGCGTTAAACAGCATTTTGCCGTTACCTAGGGAGATAAAAAAAGAGCAAGAACTGCTTAAGGAACCTGCATAAATATCCTTAACAAGGCTTGTTCCTGCGGTTGTGCCATCCGTGACCCATAATTCATCGCCATGCACACCATCATTCGCGGTAAATATCACTTTACCATTACCTAAGGTATTAAAATGAGTGCTATTACTGCTAGACAACCCTGACCAAATATCTTTAACAAGGTTTGTACCTGCGGCTGTTCCGTCCGTTATCCACAGCTCATCACCATTCGCAATACCATTACTGGCGTTAAACAGCATTTTTCCATTGCCCAATACAGTAAAGAAACCGGGATAACTACTGGATACTCCGGCATAAATATCTTTGACGAGAACTGTTCCTGCGGCTGTTCCGTCCGTTACCCACATCTCTCTGCCACTCACGCCATCGTTGGCGGCAAACATTACCTTACCGTTGCCCAAGTCGGTAAATTGCAACGGAAAGCTGCCATCAAAACCGACATTAATGTCCTTAAGCATAAAGGTTCCTGCCGTGGTGCCGTCGGTTATCCATAATTCAGTATCGTGATCATAATCATCGGCGGTAAACAGCATTTTGCCGTTACCCAAAGCAATAAAATTACTAGGATTACTATTATAACTACTATAAGGGCTGATATTTTTAAGCAGATTAGTACCCGCTGTCGTGCCGTCTGTTATCCATAATTCACTGCCATTCACGCCATTATCGGCAGTAAACAGCATCTTGCCATTGCCGAAAGCCGTCAGAAAAGACACTGAAGAATCCCAGACACCCGTATAAATATCCTGAACAAGACTGGTGCCTGCTGTTGTTCCGTCCGTTATCCACATTTCATTGCCATGCGTATTATCAGTGGCGGTGAACAGCACTTTACCGTTACCTAAGGCAATAAAAGAATCTAAAGAGCTGCTGGATGAACCTGTGTAAACATCCTTAACAAGGCTTGTTCCTGCGGTTGTGCCGTCTGTAATCCATAACTCTCTGCCATTTACACCATCATCGGCGGCAAACAACAGCCTACCGTTTCCTAAGGAAATACCAATATCAAACACGTTACCCGCAGAGCCTGTATTAATATCCTTAACCAAACTGGTACCCACCGCAGTGCCGTCAGTGACCCATAATTCAAAGCCATGTACGCCATCATCGGCCTGAAACAGGGTTTTACCGTTGCCTAATGAGGTGAAATAATCAGGGTGGGAGGCTGCCAAGCCGATATTAATATCTTTAAGTAAATGCGCGCCCCTCTCTGTACCGTCGGTAACCCACAATTCATAATTGCTTGCTCCCGTTGCAACAATTGCCCCAGAGAACAAATAGGTTGCAGGATACACTGCGGTTAAAACACCTTGATAAGCCGCTTGTGCTGCATCACTGATTGCCGAGGTCGCTTCAATCGCTCCCGTCTGACTTTCAAGTACCCAATTGCCGCCTTGGTTTGCCGCGCCGGTCAAGTCAGTGGATGCCGCGACATCCGCACCCATCAGGCGGCTGAGTTGTTCAATAAAGTGCTGTCCGATGTCACCTTGAGCAACATTACACCCATAAAGCAATAAATCACCGTTCGCGCTGAGGGCATTGCCGATGATAGTCAGTTGTTGCGTATAGTCACTGAGATTACCGCTGTTCAACGTAACGGAACCCAATTGCAGATTGCCTGCGCTACCGTGAGAAATTATCTGTATGGAGGATAGATTGGAATAAATGCTGATAGCATTGGCAAGCTGTGTTAAGCCGTCATATCCTGCATCAAGCACCAATACACTGGTATCAGGTGCAATATTGGCTATAAGGTTTTGCCAATTTTCAATTTGACTGTCGATAACAAGCAGTTGTTTGGTTTCGTTGATTAATGATGTCACGCGGCTGGCTCCTTGCAAGATTTAGAGAGAGGTGGGGGCGAAGTCGATAAAAATAATCTTTCTCTGAAAACCAAGCACATTATGTGCCAACCCTATGGACTAAAAATTGTCGTCACACTAAACAAGCAAGGAAGCGCAAACAGGTATTGCATAAGTACGCTGACGTTTCGTGAAAAAGGTGACTAATCATCCCTGCAATGCAGATATTATTCGCCAGCGGGTTGAAACAGACTTGTCGCTTCAAACAGACAAGCCGCAAAAACTCTCCACTCGCATCAAGTCAGTAGCCAGATTGCAATGATGACGACCTGCAAAACTACCGCGCGTAACAGCATACCTGATACCCGTTGCCGAATTTTTTTGGCAAGCATATCCTCGCTACCGATAAAAACATCACCGCCATCTGCGAATACTTTCCCATCCGCATTATCTACAGGATTGATACAAATTGTCTCTATCTGATTAATCGCATCAATATCAGCATCTGAATCATAAGAAGATTCCGAACAAGTTCTATCCGAACTCTGCCCCATATCACTGCTATTCAAAAAAATATGCGAGGTATTCTGCCCCGAATAAGCGGTATGCTGCATCAATCCACTACGCCCCGAATCAAGCATCAACATACAGGCATCCAGACTAATAATGCCATCAAAGCTTTGCCAATCTTTAGATTGTCTGCCGATCACAGGCTGTTGTTTAGTGTTGTTAATGAATACAGTCATGGTGCTAGCTCCTTGCAAGGTTCAGAGAGGGAGGAAATAAAGCTTATAAAAATAAAGATTTTTAAAAATAAAGCATATCTCGTGCCAATATCCACACGTTGATTGACGCTACCTGTCAGTTTCCTGCTGCAATTATCGCAAAATAAATGAAATTAAATGTCAAAATAAATTAAAAAAAGTCACATAATACTAATTATTGACAAAACCACTTATTAATAAGGGATTAAAACTAAAAAAGCCCCTGAAAAGGGGCTTTTTTAGTCACTATCACTTCTGACTTGAGGGCATAAAAATATTATGCACCGATAGCAAACGCTGACGTATTACGATTTAACCAATAATCACGCGCTAATTGGTGGGCTTGTGCTTGGCTGTCAGCTTTGCCTAACAGTTTTAAGGCGACGGCGGCGGTGCCGATAACGGTGGCTTCGGCGAAGTCATCTTCGATTTTACCCTGCCAGAGTAACGCGAGTTGTTCAGGATCTAGTTGTTCGGCTTTGACGTGACGACGGGTGAACAACGCGTCCCAGTTTTCATCGGATAATTCGCCGTGATGCACGCTTTGTACCAGACACTCTACGTCTGGATTGCGTTCGGTTTCGCCGCCCTCACCTTTTAATACCGCGCTGTGCGCTTGTTGTAATAACGCGGAGGCTTGTTGATGCACAGGGCGATAGCTGGGGTGAAAAATGCCTTGAATACTGCAATCGGCATTGAACGGATTTAATAAGCGCACCAGTGTATGAACGGGTGAACGCAAGCCTAACAGCGGACGCAGTTCAATAATCTCATGCAGTTTCGGGCAGAAATGTTCCAGCGATAGATAGCTGAAGTTGTGTTGTTCCAGTTGTTGCCGGGCTTCTTGCAGGGAAGTGGCTGGATGCAAACCTAAATAGGGTAGGACGTTGGCGGTGTACAGTCTGCCTGCGGTATGCCCTTCTGAACCGTGCATTAACACACGGATGCCGTTTTGCGTCAGTAATAACGCGGACAGTAAAAACCACGGTAAATGGCGGCGTTTGCCCGCATACGACGACCAATCCAAATCCACAGGCGTGTGTAATGCTTCGTAATTGAACGATTCACGCGCCGCCTGTACAAACCCTGCCAGTTCTTCGGGAGTTTCTTCTTTAACACGCATGAGCATTAAAAACGCGCCCAGCTGTATCGGTTCGACTTCATTTGCCAAAATCATACGCATGGCACGATGGGCTTCGTCTTGCGTCAGTGGTCGTGAGCCTTTTTTGCCTTTGCCGAGAATGCGAATGATGTCTGCGAAGGGGTGTTCTGGATGCGGCGTTTGTTCGTGATGGGTTAAGTTCATAGTGTAAACCTGAAATAATGGTCAATTAACAACGCCGCGAACAGGAGCGTGATGTAAACGATGGAATACCAGAACGTGGTCATGGCAGTTGCTTTATCTTTGTTACGCATCATTAATAACGCGTAATAAATGAAACCCAAGCCCAATGGAATGACGGTGGCTAAATAAATCAAGCCGCTCATGCCTGTTAAATACGGCAGCAGCGTCACTATCAGCAATAACACGCTGTAGAGCAGAATTTGTAACAGCGTGTGGTCAACGCCGTTCGTCACGGGCAACATGGGAATTCTAAAATCTTCGTAGATTTTTTGGTATTTGTCCTGTCGGGCAATAGCGAGCGGCCAGAAATGCGGCGGTGTCCAGACGAATATAATCAGTACCAATAATAAAGCGTAAGGATGGATTTCACCTGTAATCGCACACCACCCCAATAAGGGCGGGGTTGCACCGAACGCACCGCCGATAACGATATTTTGCGGAGTCATGCGTTTCAGGTATTTGGTATACACCACCGCATAGCCGAATAAGGACAGCAAGGTGAGCCACGCGGTTAACGCATTGACTTTAACCATCAGCACCACCATCGCAATCACACCCAGCACGATAGCAAAAACCATCACTTGTCTGGGCGTTAAATAACCCATTGGAATCGGGCGGTGCGGGTTTAATTTTTTATCAATGTCTCGGTCAACAAAATGATTGATAGCCGCCGCAGACGCTGCGGCAAGTGCGATGCCGATATTGGCATAAATCATGGTATCAACAGGCGGCAGGGCAGGAACGGCTAATAACATACCGACCACAGCGGTAAAAATCATTTCTATCACCACATTTGATTTGCACAGGTTGAGATAGCATTTCCAAGAGGGTGGACGGAGGGAGGCGGTGTTTGTCATTATTTCGATAAATTCCAACTTTTTGATTATTCCATAGAATACAGGGAACTATTGATTTTTGAAATAGTACAAGACATTAGACTGATGCGGATTATTAACGGCGGAAGCTGATATTGGAAAGCCTATTGCTACTGGTATTAAGTAAATCATAAGCCAATAACAATGAATAAGTCGTTCATATTAATGTTAAAAATGGGCTGTTGCCATTTTTAGCTATACCCCTTTATTCATTGAGATAAATTAACTGATGATGTTAAAATCCGACCCGGCTCATTGATATGGCAGCTCAACTATTGCCTTATCGTGATTAGCTCACACACACAGGAGATTTTCCCATGCAAAAAAAACTGTTCACCGCTGCAGCGATTGCAGCACTCATGTCAGGTTGCGCCGCGCAGCCGATGCCCGCTTTTGAACCTTTTCAAGCGCAAGACTTAAATCCTTTACTGGCGGCGGGTTATACGCAAAAAGTCGATAACTTTTTCATCATTAATGATTCATCATCATCAATGTCTGACGATTATTTAGGCTCAGGTTATGCGTCACAACCTAATGCAACCAAATTTTCAATTGAAAAAACAATTTTAGGCCGTATCAACGACACTATTCCCAACTTACCGAACCCAGTAACAGAAAGCATTCGCAGCTTCGGTTTCGGCCCTTGTTTGGACAATGCGTTCACTAAACTGAACCAAGAACCGACTGCTTATTCTAAAGCCGCGTTCAGCGCAGGTATTGACTCACTGGAATGCTCCAGCGGCGGCTCGCCATTGGATGACGGCATCGTCGGTTCAACGGCTGATTTAGCCCCAACTGCCGGCAAAATCGCCGTGTTAGTCATGAGCGACGGACACGATTTAGACTCTTACGGCACCAAAGAAATGGCAGCCATGAAAGCACAATATGGTGACAGACTGTGTGTTTACGGTGTGTGGACAGGTAACCCAGAAGAAATTTCTGGTTTAGCGGTATTAAACCAATTATCCAGCATTGCAGGTTGTGGCTTTGCAGTATCAGCTGAAAGCGTGTCTACCCCCGAAAAACTGGGACTGTTTGTAAAAACTATTTTCTTACAACCCGGCGCAGTCACTCCTCCAGCACCAATTCCTGTACTTCATGTTGATGTAGAATTTGATAACGACGAGTACACACTGGAACACTCTACGCTGGTTAAATCTCATGTAAATGGACATCACAGCAACCCTGAGACAGTCAAACAAAACTTAGAAAACCAAGTAAAATCAATTTTGGCTACTCCTGACAGCCAATATGAAGTACAAGGTCATACCAACTACACAGGTAAAGAAGCGCGTAATATTCTATTAGGCAACGAACGTGCGCAAACCATCTATAACTACCTGACCAGCAGCTATCCAGAAGTTCAAAAACAACTGATGCAACCCAAAGGTTACAGCTGGAACTGCCCAGACGAAGCCGATCCAAGAAGCCCGCACAACCGTAGAGTTGATTTGGAATTGAACGGCGGCTGTCAACACACTGCTATTTCAACACAAGAGTTGAGACAGCGTTATGGTACTCCCGTTTTAGGCGGCAAACATAAACACAAACATCACCACCATCACTAATAATCAGTGATGCTAAACATAGCCTAGCCTCGGCGGGCTATGTTTTTCGATGTTGCCATACGGAGTACACACCTTGGTTTGTACTCCGTTTTCATCAGTTCTCATCCCCTGCCAACAGCTTTTTAATATTGCTTTGATGCCGCCACACCAGCAACACTGTCATCACTAGCGTAGCTCCTGTCAACGTCACATCACCGACAATAAACCACGCATAAATCGGCGACAACACCGAAGCCACCAAAGCCGACAACGACGAAATTTTACCCAGCTTATACACCGCCAACCAAGTACCCACAAAAGCCAAACCCAGCAGCCAAGAAAATCCCAGCAACACCCCGATAGAAGTCGCCACGCCTTTACCGCCTTCAAACTTGAAAAATATCGGATAAAGATGCCCGATAAATGCCGCCAAACCCGTTGCCGCCAATAACTCCACAGGCACAGCCAACACATTCGCCGCATACACAGGAATCAAACCTTTCAGCAAATCACCCAGCAACGTAATAATTGCCGCTTTCTTACCGCCGATACGCATCACATTAGTCGCCCCCGGATTGCCTGAACCCTGTTCACGCGGGTCAGGCAATCCCATCAAGCGACACACGATAATCGCGCTGGAAATTGAGCCTATTAAATAAGCCGCAGGAATAAACAACCATGCCATCATTTGAATACCTTCCATTATTAAGAACTTGTAAGCCAAGGAGGTTTCCTTGATACTTAGCGAATTAAAAAACTGCACATCATAAACTGGAAAACACTATGGATATTATTTTTTTAGGCGGGCTTGAGATAGAAACCATCATCGGCATCTACGATTGGGAACGAGAAACCAAACAAACCGTGGTTCTCGACATCGAAATGGCTTTCGACATTCAAAAAGCCGCTGAAACCGACGACATTCAATACACACTGGATTATAAAACCGTCTCCAAGCGCATTATCTCCTTTGTTGAAGCCAGCCAGTTTTTACTGGTGGAAAAATTAATTTCCGAAATCGCCGACATTCTTCGGAATGAATTTAATGTGCCGTGGGTCAAAATCACCCTCAACAAAAAAGGCGCGATTCGCGGTGCCAGTGACGTAGGCATCATCATTGAACGCGGGGCAAAATAACTCATGCGCGGCTATATCAGCATCGGCAGCAACATCGACAAAGAAATTCATATTCCCGCCAGCTTGCAGGCATTGGAACAACTGTTCGGCACGTTGACTGTTTCCAGTGTTTATGAATCCGAAGCGGTCGGTTTTTCGGGTGCGGTATTTCATAATCTGATTGTCGGCTTTGATTCTGACTTAGACGTTAAAACCGTCGCCAAACAACTGCGGCAAATTGAACTGGATAATGGACGCACCCGCGACAGTCAGAAATTTTCTGCCCGCACGCTGGATTTAGATTTAATTTTATACGGGGATTTAATTATCAGCGACGGACGCTTACAAATACCGCGTGATGAAATTGAAAAATACGCCTTTGTACTCGAACCGCTCGCAGAAATTGCCCCCACTGACATTCATCCTGTCAGCGGCATAAGCTATGCCGAACTATGGCAACAGTTTGATAAAACCGATTTGAATCAACACAAAATAGAATAAATAGTCCACGAAACACACAAAAAGCACGAAAACAATTCATGGCTTTTATCTCGTTCCCACGCGCCGCGTGGGAATGCAGTAACGGCGTGCCACGCCGTACATCATTCACACAATCCCAGAACAAAACAACACCCACACACCATAAACCGTGTAATCGTATCAAAAATAGTGAGCAATGCTCGCCCTGTCTGACTATTACCGTGTTTAATACCGCATATATTTAGTCAGAAATGCTGACACTTTTGTTTCATACGTCTGTGGATTAAATGCGTATAAATCGACATGAGCCGCGCCTTCAACTAACCATAATTCTTTTGGAGGTAATGCCGTCTCAAACAGACGCTTAGTTTCGTCAGACGTTGTATGTTGATCTTGTGTGCCTGAAATGATTAGCAGTGGCGCATTCGTTGAAGCAATATGGTCAATTGGTCTCAGTTGTTCAGGAGAAATACCGAGTCTGAAAGGTATTTGTGATAGTAAAACTGGCGTGAAAATCGAACCTATGAATCCAAGGTGCAAATGCAATCTGTTGGTAATAGCTTCTTCAATAGTGGGATACATTGATTCAAGAATTATGGCAGCAGGAGGCGGCGTGTAGTCTGATAAAATGACTGAGGCTGCACCGAGAGAAACGCCTATAACAGCAATTTTCTCTTGAGGTAATCTCTGCTGAAGATAGCGCAAAGCGGCTTTAACACCTTCTGCTTCACGATAACCAAAAGTAATGCGTGTACCGCTACTTTCCCCATGTGCAGGTAAATCAATCAGTAAAACGGAATAACCCGAATTATGCAGGAATTTTGCACGCTCAAGCATTTGCCGTCTATCACTATGCACACCGTGCAAGAGCAAGACCGAACCCGATGTTCCAGAAGAAAACCAACCCGAAACTGATTCACCTGATGAAGTCGTCAGCATAATTGACTCAGCCGCTAAATCAACAGGCACAGCTCCAACATAACTTCTGGAAGGTGAACTCAATACGTCCCCCGCTTCAAAAATCGTAACTACCGCTATGAATACCAAAATTGTGATGACAATCAGTGAACGATATATTTTTCTATGTATCATGCTGAATAATGCTCCTGTCTAACTTTTCGTGTCTTTCGTGCTTTTCGTGGACATTTAACAAAACAACGTCCGTCCGCCATCCACTGTTAAAATCTGTCCTGTCATATACTCGGCATCCTTGATTAAAAACCGTACCGCTTTGGCAATATCAACAGGGTCGCCAGCTCGCCCTAATGCCACGCGCTGTAAAATCTCCTGTTTGTCTGACTCGGCTAGCTCATTATCAGGCCAGAGTATCGCACCGGGTGATACGCCATTGACCCGAATCGCCGCGCCAAATTCTTTTATCTCGTTCCCACGCGCCGCGTGGGAATGCAGTAACGGCGTGCCACGCCGTACATCATTCACACAATCCCAGAAAAAAACAACACCCACACCATAAACTGTGTAGCTCTGTCAAAAATGGTAAGAGATGTACACCTTATTTGACTTGGTTCATTTCATCTGCGGTAAATTTATATGCCATGATTTCTATTCCTGAATAAGGTTTTGAAGCTGCTCAATTGCAGCATCGTATATATGATTGATTTCTGGAACGCCATCAGCTGTTACTTCGATACCGAAATCTATAAACTGATTGTTATGATTTATCTGTATGCTCCCACTACAGGGAAATAAACTAAATTGATAAACTTCATTATCTGCGCTTGACTGCCAATTTTTTGCATCTCGCGGTGGAATAAAACAACCAATCATAAAAGGTTTACCCTCAAAGGTATTTTTTGTATCCAGCACCCCCCAAAGTCCGTAGTTTTCATAGTCATAACCAGTCTCCTTTCGTGGACCATCTGGTGAACTCCAGCGTGATTTTGGATAATACGCTAAAGGGTAAAATTTATGGGGCAAAGCAGAGTCATAACGCCACGCTTCAACTTTTGGTCGCTCAGTTATATAACCCTCTTTGCCATTGTAAGAAAGCTGAATAAAAATTCCACCACCATTATTTCTTTGAGCAAGTTTCTTTTTTTCTTTATCCCAATACCAACCACTCTCAAAACGTTCGAGGATTTGACACCCTCCTTTCTCTATTTTTTCTGAACTCCTAAAAAGCCGTGTATAACCATCAGGAAACCGTAACGTAATTCCCCCACGAGTTTTTATAGTCACATAACCATCAACGACAGGCAACGGAGGACAAGGCGGCTCAATGTTTGTTTTTCTATCACATCCAGTCAATAGAAACATAAAAATCAACGGGATATAGCGCATTGTTCGTGTTTGATGCACTTGATTTAAATAGCTTGTTTTCTTTCTCATTACTGTCTCCACTTTGTTGTATGCGTTGGCTTTTATAAGAAATACCGCGTAGGTTGTGGGTTAGCTTGCGAACCCCAACATTCATCATGGTATGCGTTGGGGTTCGTACCTCACCCCAACCTACAGACCTCTAAACCACATCAACAAAACAACGTCCGTCCGCCATCGACGGTTAAAATCTGTCCTGTCATATACTCGGCATCCTTGATTAAAAACCGTACTGCTTTGGCAATATCAACAGGGTCGCCAGCTCGCCCTAATGCCACGCGCTGTAAAATCTCCTGTTTGTCTGACTCGGCTAACTCATTATCCGGCCAGAGTATCGCACCGGGTGACACGCCATTGACCCGAATCGCCGCGCCGAATTCTTTGGCTAATATTTTGGTCATCGCCGCTAAACCTGCTTTGGAAATACTGTACGCGGCATAATTTTTCAGCCCGCGTTCGGCGTGTATATCAATGATATTGACGATACACCCGTGCCGCTCAGTCAAACACTCCGCCAATAGGGTTGCCAAAAAAAACGGGGCTTTTAAATTACTGCCCAGCAGTTCATCCCACTGCGCTTCGGTGGTGTCCAGCACAGGCGTGGCATAAAACGCCGACGCATTATTCACCAGTACATCAACACCGCCCCACGCTTGCCGCGCTTCATCCGCCAGTGCGGTCAATTCCGCCATATTGAGCAAATCCGCCGCGTAACTGCGTGCCGAATCGGGACGAACGGCATTCAGCTCGGCGCACAACGCCAATGCCTCCGCCGCCGAAGCCCGATAATGCAGCAATACATTACAGCCCTCGCTATGCAGCAACCTTGCACACGCCGCACCAATCCGTTTTGCTGCCCCTGTTATTAAAATGTTTTTTTGCATGATGGTTTGTGTCCACGAAAAGCACGAAAGGCACGAAAAATATGTCATTCTACCCGATAGCGTGATGAATAAATCGCCGCTACACGGTAAACTTATCCACATTCCATTTAATCATCTTCACGACAGGAACGCCGCGTGCATCTCGCTGATAATCAAAAAAAACTCCTTACGCTGTTAGCCGATGGTGAATTTCATTCGGGTACGGTGTTGGCGGATACGCTGGGTATCAGTCGGGCGACGGTGTGTAAACATATCGCGCATCTGGCAGACGAACTGGGTTTAACCATTGCGGCGGTAAGTGGGCGCGGCTATCGGCTGGACAGAGCGTTGGAATTGTTGACGCATGAAAAACTGGCGGCGGCACTCAGTGAACAAAGTTTGGCGTTAATCAGTAGTTTAGAAATCCACCATCATATTGATTCAACCAACCGTTATCTGGTGGAGCAAGGGCGACTGCAAGCCAGTACAGGTAAAGTGTGTTTTGCGGAATTGCAAACCGCAGGTAAAGGCAGACGCGGGCGCGAATGGGTGTCGCCGTTTGGCAGTAATATTTATTTGTCGATTGCGTGGCAGTTCCCCCAAGGCGGTTATGCGGCGATTGCAGGGCTGAGTCTGGCGGTCGGTGTGATGGTGATTCGGGCGTTACGCGAGCAGGATTTACATGATGTTGGTTTGAAATGGCCGAATGATATTTACGCTCAGGGTAAAAAATTGGGCGGCATTTTAATCGAGGTGTCGGGTGAGGTGGATGGCGGTTGCAATGTGGTGATCGGCGTGGGTTTGAATGTGTTTTTACCTGAATCCAAAGCGACCAGCATTACGCAGGCGTGGACGGATATAACAACGATGACAGGGCAAGCACCGTCCAGAAATACACTGGCAGGTGGTCTGTTAAATCAGTTGTTGCCGATGCTGGCGGCATTTGAAGAGCAAGGTTTGAGCGCGTATCTGGATGAATGGCGGCAGTACGATTGTTTGCAAGGTTTACCTGCCACGTTGTTCATAGGGCAACAAACCCTTGAGGGCATCGTTGCAGGTGTGAATGACGACGGTTTGTTATTGTTGAAACGTGCAGATGGTGTGATTCAAGCCTTTGCATCGGGCGAGGTGAGTTTCAGCCTATGAATTTATTGGTGGATATGGGTAACAGCCGTTTGAAGTGGGCGGTGGCAGACAACGGGCAACTGGTTACAGGCGACGCATTGCTTAATGAGTACATCAATCAGCCGACCTTGGTGACGCTCTGGCAAGCACTGACTCCGCCTGAGCAATTGGTGATTGCCTGTGTGACAGCGAGTGACGCGCTGGAGTTGGTGATAGCGACGGCGCGGGTGTTGTGGGCTGACATTAACATTACACGGGTAAACTCACAAACGCAGACTTTCGGCATTACCAACGCTTATGCGCAACCTGAAAAACTGGGCGTAGACCGCTGGTTGGCGTTGGTTGCGGCGCGGCAGTTTTATTCACTGCCTGCGTGTATTGTCGATTGCGGTACGGCGATTACGGTGGATTTGCTGGATGCAGACGGCAGACACACAGGCGGTTTTATCAGCGCGGGTTTAACGCTGATGAAAAAATCCTTGGCAGGTGGCACGGCTGCCCTGCCCTTTAACAATACGGCGTATCCGTTAGCTGCCGCTGATTTTACCGAGGCAGCTATTTATAACGGTACGTTATTGGCGGCGGTGGGTTTGGTGGAACAAGTGATTGCCAGACACGACGCGCTGTCGGTGATTTTAACAGGCGGTGATGCGGAATTAATCGCGCCGCATTTAAGTGTCACGCCGATAGTGGATGTGGATTTGGTGCTGCGCGGTCTGGCGATGGTTGCTCAAGCTAGTAGATGATTGCTTTTTCATGCGTAACAACAACTCATTTCTGAATTTTTGGCGATATACTAAGCAGTTACCACGCTTGCTTTTTACTTGCAGTGCATAATACGTTACGATGAAATAATCAGTACCTCAACATCAACTCTAATCATGAATGAAAAAAATAATATCGTCGTAGAAGCGACTCCGTTCTTTATTGCCGAACAATCCGCTCCCGAAAAAGACCGCTATGTGTTTGCTTACACTATTAGTATCACCAATGAAGGGGAAGTGTCGGCAAAATTATTACAGCGGTATTGGTTGATTACCGATGCCAACGGCAAAATTCAGGAAGTGCAAGGTGAAGGCGTTATTGGTGAGCAACCCTACCTCAAACCCGGTGAAACATTTCGTTATACCAGCGGTGCGATACTGGAAACCCCTGTCGGCATTATGCAGGGTCACTATACAATGCGTTCGGACGACGGCGATGATTTTAACGCCACCATTCCACAATTCACCTTATCCATACCCAGAGTTTTACATTAATTAAATGTCCATTTACGCTATCGGTGATATTCAGGGTTGTTTTGATGACTTATTAAGACTGCTCGATGCAATTGCTTTTAATAAAGATACCGATCAACTGTGGTTTGCAGGGGATTTGGTCAACCGCGGCCCTAAGTCTCTGGAAACGTTGCGTTTTGTGAAATCGCTGGGCAGCTCGGCAGTCACGGTACTGGGTAATCACGATATGCACTTGCTCGCCGCGTCCTGCATGGAACGGGTGGCAAATAAAAAAGACGGCTTAACTGACATACTGGACGCACCTGACAGACAGGAATTGATTGACTGGCTCAGGCATCAACCGTTATTTCACCATAATAATGATTTTTGTCTGGTTCATGCAGGCTTGCCGCCGCAGTGGGATTTCAAAAAAACCCAAAAAATGGCGACTATCGCCGAGCAGGCATTAAGACGACCCGATTATCAGGCATTTCTAAAACAAATGTATGGCAACAAACCCAATCAGTGGTCGCCTCAGTTAAAAGGCGTAGCGCGATTGCGCTTTATTATTAACTGCTTTACCCGAATGCGTTATTGCGATGCCGAAGGGCGGCTGGATTTTGCCAACAGCGGGGCGATTGGTTCGCAACCTGCCAACCTGCTGCCGTGGTTTGAAGTGCCTAATCGCAAGAATGCCGATATGCGTGTTATCTTCGGTCACTGGTCTACACTGGGCTATTATGAAGGTCACAACTGCTACGCGATTGATACGGGTTGTTTGTGGGGCGGGCAGCTGACCGCGTTAAAGTTAGGCAATCCTGTGCAACGTATCAGCATTGATTGCCCTGGTTTAAAAAAAATAGCTAAGTAACTGATGTTGCGCATGAAAAAGCCCTAGTCCACGAAAAGCACGAAAGACACGAAAAAAATCAATATCGGTCATTCGGAGTCCAAGTACCTGCCAATGCAGGCAACTCATTTTAAAAACACAGGTTCGGCTCACTATAAGTAGCCGATGAATAACGCGTGTGCCATAAAACGACTGCCAGTCCTTCAAAGGACTGGCAGTCATCGCCTGAACACTTTTACACAATGTTTAATTGTTTTCGTGCTTTTCGTTTGTTTCGTGGACAAGAGCTTGTTATCTCGAACTCCGCTTAGTTATTCCATTTCAAGTAACTGATGAAAACGGAACACACGGTACATAAATTAAACTGTGTTATTTAACTGACATCAATTACGTCATATCACGCATTTCTTCCCCAAAAATTCTCCCGTAATTTGCTTTACATAGTTTTACATAGCCTTTTGGTATGGAAATACAGATTTTTTAAAAGTTGGCATAAATACTGCTAACGATTATTGCCGAAATACAACTATCTGTATAAAAATTACAACAAAATGGAGAGCCGCATGAGAAAAATTGCTTTATTAGTCAGTGCAAGTTGTTTAACTGGAGGAATAGTAATGGCTGAACCTGTGTTGGCAGATGATGCTAAAACGAAAAAATCAGTCAAAACAACAGAGCAAACTAAAGAAATGCCTGAAATGACGGTCACAGATGCCGCGACTACCAAGCTCTTCCCCAATACCGCCAAAGCAACACCGACTTATGTTATTGAAGGTGCGGATGTCAGAACGAAAATCAACGCCACCACCGTTGAAGATACCTTCAGATACGCGCCGGGTGTATTAATACGCAAACGCTATATGGGCGACCCAAACGGTACGTTGGGTATTCGTACATCAAACTCATTTCAAACGGCGCATTCAATGGTGTACGGTGATGGTATGCCGTTACACAATCCGTTGCGCACCACGTTCAGCGGCGCACCGCGCTGGTCAATGGTATCGCCCAGCGAAATAGAAACGTCAGAAGTGTTATACGGCCCGTTTTCCGCACAATATAGCGGTAATTCCTTCGGCGGTGTCGTCAATATGACCACCAAAATGCCTGAAAAATTTGAAGCGGAATTCGATGCCACAGGGATGTTCCAAACCATGCACCGTTCAGGACGCAATGAAACCTTAGAGGGCTTTAAAACCTTTATAGCGGCAGGTGATAAATTTGATAAGTTCAGCATTTGGGGTTCATACAATCATTTTGAAAATCAGGGTCAACCGCAGACTATCAATGCGGCGGCTCAGACTACGCCCGTGCTTAACACCGCCGCCCAACGCGCCGCCCAAGCCGCATTGCCCAGAGCGAACGGCGGTCAAAATTATCAACTGGCAACCGCCGCTCCCGCCGTGGCTTATGGTGATATAGGGATTTCGCAACCCATTACTGATTTATTCAAAATGAAGATGGGTTATGACTTTACCGAAGAGTTGCAAGGTCGCTTCACATTCGCGTATGAAAATCGTCAGGATACCGTTGATGACCCGAACAGCTTACTGACCAATGCCAACGGTACAACCAACTGGGGCGGTGCAACGGCGGCTGGCGTATCTGCCAATACCAACTATTACGACCCGCTGTTTAATAAAAACATCGTCGTCCCCGGTTCAGTATTCGGTATCAGCAGCGTGGAGCGTAATGCACTCAATTATGGCTTGAGCCTCAAAGGTAAAATATCCACCAACTGGAAAATTGATACCACCGCCAGTTATTACGATGCCAAGAATCACTCGGTTACCTCAAACCTGAATCCTAACAGCCCGCAAAATCAATACAAAGGGCAAATTGTTGATGAAAAACCGTGGTGGGCGACTTATGATTTGAAACTCGCGACCGATAAATTCTTGGGACGTGATGATTTGTCGTTCATGGGTGGTTATCAATTCAACCACGCCACCTTGGGTCTTAAAACCTATAACAGCAACAACTATGCGGAGCAGACCACCAGCGGCTTGACCAATGACAATGCAGGCACTACCCAAACCAATGCGGTATTCTCGCAAATGGAATGGCGATTCCTGCCCGATTGGAGTTTGATGGCAGGCGCACGTTATGACTACTGGCAAACCATGGACGCTCATGTCTATGATTACACGCTGCCTGCTACGTCCAAATTACGCATTCAAAACTACGAAAATCGTGATGCGTCACGCATTTCACCGAAAGCCTCGCTGGAATTCTCACCGAACAACTGGACATTCCGCTACTCGTTCTCTAAAGCCTATCGCTTCCCGATTGCCGAAGAAATGTACTCAAGTCAGTCCAGACTCAACAGCCAAACCATTGCCTTTCCAGGTTTAGGGCCCGAGCATGGTTATTTCCATAACTTAATGGCTCAGTACGATATTCCCAGAGGTTATGTCCGCGCCAATATTTTCTATGACCGCGTCAGTGACGAAATATCCAACACCACGCAAGTGGTCAACGGTCAAACCACGACGACATTTTTACCAATTGACCAAACCACAGCGGTAGGTGTCGATTTAACTTTCCAACAAAACGATTTCTTTAAACTGCCCGTTGATGTCATGTTCAACACCACCATCATGGATAAAGAGATTACTAAAAATGCGCGTAACCCGATATTGGTCGGCAATCAATGGGATCGTATTCCCAGACTGCAAATCAACGGCACACTGACTTACCACGTCATGCCTGTGTTGGACGGCACGGTCGGCGTGCGCTACCGCAGTGATTCATTCCAAACCTTAACCAATACTGACGTTGCCAGTCAGGTTATGGGCGGCACGGATGAATCCACTTTTGTAGACCTGAAAGCGGTTTATAAACTGCCTGTGTATAAAGGCTTAAAAAGCAGTGTTTCAGCAGGTATCGACAACGTCTTTGATGCCAATGCGTTTGAAAACCACCCGTTTCCACAGCGTTCTTATTTCGTAAACGCCTCTTTAAAATATTAATACTATAGGTTGGGTTGCCAAAAAAACGGCAGCCCAACCTGCAAAACTATAATAACATCCGAGAAGAATATGAATCATACAGCCCCCCCTTTTGCACTCAACCCGCGCCGCGCCGTATTGTGTGCATTATTATTAAGCTCGCCCTTCGCTATCGCTGAAACCAAAGCTCCTGCAAAGACTGATACTGTTAAGCAAATGCCCGAAATGACCGTCGAAGACCAGCGCACACCCATCGCCGCAGAATCCTCCAAAGAACGTTACAAACTGCCTGCCACCACAGAAAGCATTACCTCCAAACAAATAGACAACACCATCAACGCGATGAGTGCGGAAGATACGATTAAATATATGCCCAGCATCACCGTGCGCAAGCGTTATGCAGGCGATACTAATGCCCCTGTGGCATGGCGTACTTCGGGTACGGGCTTAAGTGCGCGTGGCTTGATTTATGCGGATGGCATCATGCTGTCTTCCTTGCTGGGCAACAACAACGGCAACACGGGTTCACCACGCTGGAATATGGTATCGCCCAACGAAATTGAACGGGTTGATGTCATGTACGGCCCTTTTTCTGCGGCGTATTCAGGTAACTCTATCGGCGGCGTTATCGAAATGACCACCAAAATGCCCGAAAAATTTGAAGCGGGCGCGGATATAAAAAGCAGCTGGCAAACCTACAATGTTTTTGGACACGGCAAAACCTACGACACTCAGGAATACGCCTTCAATTTAGGCGACAAAATGAAAGATTTTTCGTGGCGGTTTGATGTCACTCATCTTGACAACCACAGTCAGCCTATCAGCTATCAAAATCCCCTGACCTCAACCATCAGAGCGACAGCTGCTGATACTCCCGTTACAGGGGCAGTTGCCAACTTAAATCCTTACGGTCAATCCGCCCAAGTATTAGGCGCAGGCAATATCAATCACACCGTGCAGGATACCTTTAAATGGAAACTGGCTTATGACATTACCCCTACTATCAAAGCGGCGTACACACTGGGCTTATGGCAAAATGACAATCACGTCAGTTCTGAGAGTTTTCTGACCAACGCAAAAACGGGCGCGGTGGTTAATACGGGCAACGTCAATATCAATGGTATGCGCTATACCCTCGCGCCTAATGCGTTCGGTGAATCGCGTGCCGAACAACTGCATTGGTCACACGGCATGAACATCAAATCCAGTACAGGCGGCATTTTTGACTGGGATTTATCAGGCAGCGTGGTTGATTACGGCAAAGACATCGCCCGTGCAGCCACAGGAACTCCGCTGCAATCCTCACAAAACGGCGCGGGTACGATTACCAGCTTGACAGGTACAGGCTGGCATACTGCCGATGCCAAAGGTATCTGGCGACCACAGGCTATGGGACAGCATGAAGTCAGTTTCGGTTTTCATCATGACTTGTACAGTCTGAAAAACCCGATTTATACCGTCACCAATAACTGGACAGGCACCAACGGCACAGGCGTTCCTACTTCAAATTCACAAGGCAAAACCCAAACCGAAGCCTATTGGATGCAGGATTCGTGGGATTTTCATAAAGACTGGAATCTGACCTTGGGCGGACGCTTAGAAAGCTGGCACGCTTACGATGGTGTCAACAGCGCGACCGTCAATGGCAAACTGCAAACCATTAATCAGGCAAACAACAACGTCACCCATTTTTCACCCAAGTTTAAAATGACGTGGGAACCGATGGAACGGGTAAAAATCGGTGCATCGGTGGCTCAAGCGTATCGTTTTGCGACCGCTACCGAACTGTTTCAAACCAATACCGTCACCACAGGCGGTCAAACCACCATCACCAACGGCAATCCTAATTTAAAGCCCGAAGAAGCCTTATCGTCTGAACTGGCAACCGAATATATGCTGGATAAAGGCAAATTACGCTTGAGCTTATTCCAAGAGCGTATCAATAACGCTATTTATTCACAACCGGGTATTACCTCAACAGGCGTGGTGATTACTTCGCCGCAAAACGTGCGCCAAACCGAAACTTACGGTATCGAATTTGCAGGTGAAAAATCGGATGTTGGGATTCAAGGGCTGGATTTATCGGGTAATGCAACGTGGGCAGATTCGCGCATCACGAAAAACAGTGCCGCCGATGCCGCCGCCGCCCGCCAACCGTTCAACGCCGCCAACCCTTACGCCAACTTCCCTACCGTCGGCGCACGCCAACCGCGTGTTCCTGAATGGCGTGCCAGTGCGACCGTTGCCTATCGTCCAACCGATAAATGGACCAACTCCGTCAGTATGCGCTACAGCAGCAAACAGTTCAGTGCATTAAACAACGCCGATACCAACGGCGGCACTTACACAGGCAACACCGCGTTTTTCGTGGTCGATTTACGCACTAAATACCAAATCACCAAACAATTGGCGGTTGCAGGCGGTATTGATAACGTCAACAATCAAGAATACTGGATTTTCCATCCATTCCCCATGCGCACTTACTTTGCCGAGTTGAAATTCGACTATTAAGACTGTATCTTTGCGCAAACCTCCGCAGCAGCAACCGCTGCGGAGGTTTATTTTTTGCCTTGCTCCCACGCCCTGCGAACGCCAACATCTCCGTATAATTGTATTGTTGCCTTACGCCACTGCTAAACCAACTTGTACATACTCTGGATTATTTATGAAATTTCCACCTTATATCCTATTGCTGACCAGCCTTATTGTTTCAGGCTGTGCCACCGATGAAACGACCGTAAAACCCACCGCACAGAAAGAACCCGCCGCTCAGCCCGACAGCAAAGCGGCTGCTAACAGCAAACCCGCTGAGAAAAAAATGTCGCACAAACACGCCGAAAAGAAAGGCGTGTGTGCCGACCCCAAAGCTCCCCCGTTAAGTAAATGCGCCGACACCGCAACCGCCACCTTTGATACCAAAGGCAAACTGTGGGCAGTGTGGACAAACAACCAGTCCATCTATATTCAATCGTCTGCCGACAAAGGTAAACGCTTTACCAAACCCGTATTGGTCAATTCAGCACCCGAAGCGGTCGCCGCAGAAAATGAAAGCCGTCCGAAAATAAAAGTCGATGCCAAAGGCAATATTTACCTGACGTGGGTGATTACGCTGGATAAAAAACGCAGCACTTATGTGCGTTTCAGCCGCTCCACCGATGGCGGCAAACATTTTTCCGCCCCCGTCACCGTCAACGACAATCTGGAAGTGATACGACATCGTTTTGACAGTTTAGCCGTCGGTAAAAACGGCGAAATTTTTGTTGCGTGGCTGGATGCACGCGACACCGAAGCGGCAAAAAAAGCAGGTAAAGACGTGAAAGGGCTGTCCTTGTATTACAGCACTTCCACCGATGGCGGCAAACATTTCACCGCTAACAAATCCATTACCGATAATGTCTGCGAATGCTGCCGCATCGACACCGCCGTCGCGCCAGACAACACGCCCGTCGTCGTGTGGCGACATATTTTTGACGGCGGCATTCGCGATCACGCCTTGGTTAAATTCAAAAACTGGACTACTCCCGACACTGCACAACGCCTGAGCAATGAAAACTGGCAGATTGATGCCTGTCCGCATCACGGCCCTGCGGTCGCTATCAGCACATCGGGTGTTTATCACTCAGTGTGGTTCAGTAATGCGCCCAACAAACAAGGTTTGTTCTACGGCTATTCAACTGACGAAGGCAAACACTTTTCCGAATCGGTTAATTTCGGTAAAGAAGGCGCGAGTCATCCGCACGTCTTGGCATTGAAGAAACAAGTATTTATCACTTGGCACGAATTCGACGGTAAAGTGAACCGTGCGTTAATGATGAAATCCACCGACGAAGGCAAAACATGGTCTCCCCCTGAAACCATAGCCGAAACAGCAGAAATGGCAGATGAACCGTTTTTAGTCAGCGACGGTAAACACGCTTATCTGTCATGGCAAATCGCCCAAAAAGACTATCAGTTGATTGCGCTGAAATAAGCTAATCTACGGATAATTATAGTTCCTGCTCCAGCGTTACTATCATTAAAATTGTCAATAACCGCGTAGCGGTGAAATGGTTGTAGCAACAAAATATAAATACAATCCAGCCCCGTAGGGGTGAAATGTTTGCTCTCATTCAACATTTCACCCCTATGGGGTTATATAGTATCCAACTACTTAAGCTACAAACATTTTACCCCGCTGGGGTTTTTCCTTAATTGTGAACAATGAACCTCCCGCGTGATGCAAACATGACTGGCAGTCATCAAACGTCCTCATAAATTCCCCCACCGTCCCCGCGACAATAAATTGCTTTTTTGTTTGCTCGCCACTGCTTAAACATGACTATATCGAGTATGATTACTCCCTTATTAACAATCACATCAGGAGAACAACCATGACTGAATCTGCAACATTAACCGTCACAGGCATGAAATGTGGCGGCTGTGAAAACAACGTTAAAACGAATTTACAAGCCGTTGAGGGTGTCCAATCAGTCACGCCGTCTTTCAAAAGCAACGAAGTCGTGGTTGAATTTGACGGCGATACAGTGAATCTGGATACTATCAAAAGCGTTATCACTCAGGCGGGTTTCACCGTCGAGTAACTCATCGTTTAGGGGGTAATATGTCTCAAGATCAAACAGAGGACGGTATCCGTTTATCCATCTTAGGAATGCGCTGTGCGGGTTGTGTCAGTGCCGTAGAAGGTGCATTGTCCGCCGTTACAGGTGTCACCGAAGTCACGGTTAATTTCGCCGACCATTCCGCGTTAGTCAAGGGCAATAGCGATCCCGAACAATTAAAACTCGCCGTAAAAGACGCGGGCTTTGATGCCGCCATTATGGAAGGCTTTGAAGATCCCGCCGAACAGGAACAACAAGAACACCAGCGTTATCAGCAACTGATGCAAAAGGCCAAAGTCGCGGGCGGCTTTGGCGCGTTTTTAATGCTGATTGATATGTTCGGCTGGATGCCGATGATGGGAACACCGACAGGGCAATGGTTCTGGTCGGTTGTTGCACTGATTACGCTGGGCATACTGGCGTATTCGGGCGAGCATTTTTATAAAGGCGCGTATAAATCCCTGCTGTTAAAGCAAGCCAATATGGATACCCTGATTGCCTTAGGCACAGGTTCGGCGTGGATATATTCCTGCATCGTCATCGACTATCAAGCCATACTGCCCAGCATTGCCGCCCACGCTTACTTTGAAGCGGCGGTAGTCATTCTGGCATTTATCAATCTTGGCACAGGTCTGGAAACCTTAGCCAGAGGACGCACGTCGTCCGCCATTCGCCAGCTTATCGGTTTGCAACCGCGCACGGCGCGTGTGATACGCGACGGCGAAGAAATAGACATTGCTATCGAAAACGTCGGTTTAGGTGACACCTTGCGCGTACGACCCGGTGAAAAAATCGCCGTTGATGGTGTGCTGATTGAAGGACATTCCAGCGTCGATGAATCCATGCTCACAGGCGAATCGTTGCCTGTAGAAAAAACCGTCGGTATGCAGGTGGTTGCAGGCACAATGAATCAAACAGGCAGTTTTTTATTTACTGCCACCCGTATCGGGCGCGATACCGCACTCGCACAAATCATCAACAGCGTCCGACAAGCGCAAAGCAGCAAACCTGAAATTGCCCGTTTAGCGGATAGAATTTCGGCAGTGTTTGTGCCTGCGGTGGTCGGCATTTCGGTATTCACTTTTTTAATCTGGTACATTTTCGGGCCTGAACCCTCATTGGGTTATGCGTTCGTCACTTCCATGACCGTGTTAGTGATTGCCTGTCCGTGTGCCTTGGGTTTAGCCACGCCGATTTCTGTGATGGTCGCCGTAGGTCGCGCCGCGCAATCGGGTATTTTGATTCGTAAAGGTGATGCCCTGCAAAGCGCGGGTAAAATCACCTGTCTGGTGCTGGATAAAACAGGCACAGTCACCGAAGGCAAACCTACGGTTGCCGCTGTATCAACCTTAGCCGATTTAAGCGAAGACGTGGTGTTACAACTCGCCGCCAGTATTGAATCGGGTTCGGAACATCCGTTAGCCGCCGCGATTATCGCCGCCGCTGAACAAAAACAACTCACGCTCAGCAAAGTAACCCAGTTTGCTGCCAGTGCAGGGCATGGAGTCAGCGGACAGATTGATGATCAAGCAATTTTGTTCGGTAACGTGGCGTTAATGACAGAATACAACATAGCCCACACTGAATACACCGCACAACTGGAACAATTTGCTTTGCTCGGACAAACGCCGATGTTGCTCGCCGTCAATCAGCGCGTGGTCGGTATTATTGCCGTGTCCGATCCGATTAAAAAAGATTCTGCCGCCGCCGTGCAACGCCTGCAACACTTGGGCATTCGCGTTATTATGGTCACAGGCGATAACACCATCACCGCTCATGCGATTGCCAAACAAGCGGGTATCACTGAAATCAGAGCGCAGGTATTGCCGCAGGATAAAGCCGCCGTGGTGAAAGAATTACAACTGCTGGGTGAAATCGTCGGCATGGTCGGCGACGGTATCAACGATGCCCCTGCACTGGCACAAGCCGATGTCGGCTTTGCGATTGGCACGGGTACCGATGTGGCGATTGAAAGTGCCGATGTGGTGATTTTGCAAGGTTCATTAGTCAAAGTTCCCGAAGCAATTGCCTTATCCAAAGCCACAGTAATTAATATCAAACAAAACCTGTTCGGTGCGTTTGTTTATAATACTCTGAGTATTCCAATTGCCGCTGGTTTGTTATATCCATTATTCGGCGTGTTATTAAATCCGATGATTGCAGGTGCGGCAATGGCGATGTCTTCCGTTACTGTCGTCACCAATGCCAACCGTTTGCGTTGGGCAAAGTTTGACGATAAATAATTATGAATCAAATCGGTACGCTTATTTTATTATTGGGCTTAATTATAATCGGCTGGGATTATTCTATTCTCTACCCGTTAAAATTATTAGTGGTATTTTTTCATGAATCATCGCACGCTTTAGCAACTATATTAACGGGCGGTTCGGTAAAAGAACTGATTATTAATAAAGACCAAGGCGGTCATGTATTATCTCAAGGCGGTAATCGCTTTATTATCTTATCAGCGGGCTATATCGGCTCATTACTGTGGGGCGTGAGTATTTATCTTGCCAGTGTTAAAAGCCGTTATGATAAGGCGATTATGCAGTTATTGGCTCTCAGCATTATTATTATCACGGTGGTATTTTCACGCAGTTTATTCAGCTGGTTATTCGGTTTATTAACAGGCGGGGCAATGTTATTAATGGCAAAATATCTTGCCGAAAAATATAATGATTTTGCGCTTAGACTGATTGGCTTAACCAGTATGATGTACGCGCCGCTGGATATTTACAGCGATACTATTTCGCGCAGTTATTTACCCTCCGATGCGTATTTATTAGCGCAACACACAGGCGGTGCAACCTTATTATGGGGCGGGCTGTGGATTATTATCAGCGTGGCGGTTATTTTTTATTGTTTTAAATGGTCATTTAATAACTAATGTTACGCACAAAAAACTATTGTCCACGAAAGACACGAAAAGCACGAAAAAAATTAGAAAATAATGAGGTCACCGTTGGTAGAGAGCCAAACCCGTGTTTTTGGGTGGTATATTATTTATGATTGCCAGTCATTCACTCTGTTATAACAGATTTTGATTTTTTTCGTGCCTTCCGTGCTTTTCGTGGACTATTTTTTTAATGCGTAACATCAGTAATCAATATAATTTATGAAAATCCTGATTTTTGAATACATTAACGGCGTCGGTTTTGCCGATACTGACTTACCGCCCAGCTTGGCGCGTGAAGGCTGGTTGATGCTGACCGCCGTGCTGCATGATTTACTGGCAAGCGGCGAACATGAAATATCGGTGTTATTGGATAAGCGGTGTGCGGCTGACGTGCCGCACGGTATCAATATCATTACCGTGCTGCCGCAGGATGATGTATTGGCGGTATTTACCGAAGCCCTGCAACACTGTGATGCAGTGCTGCCGATTGCTCCTGAAACCGAACAGATTTTGTGGACGTTATGCACCACCGTTGAACAGGCGGGTAAAAAACTGCTGTCGTCATCATCAAGTGCAGTGGCTAAAACGGCCGATAAAATGGAAACTTTCCGCGTATTATCAGCTCACCCTATCCCTACTGTACCCAGCCACCGTCTCGATAAATACCCGCATTTTCATGAACAGGGAACAGTCATTAAAGCGCGTGATGGTGCGGGCTGTGAGAATTGTTTTGTGTGTTATAACGAAGACGATTTTGAACGCCTGCTGGTCAGTCTGCATAATCCTGAACATTATCTTATTCAACCGTTTATCAGCGGTGTCGCCTTGAGTTTATCGGTATTATTTAACCAAGGTACAGCCCAGTTACTGTGCGTCAATCGCCAATTTATCAGCATCCTTGAGAATCAGCGGCTGAAATTAACGGGATGTGAAGTGAATTGCCATGTGGACAAAACCCCGTTTCAAGCGATTGTCGCGCAAATAGCTCAGGCGTTTCCTGATTTATGGGGTTATGTCGGCATAGATTTAATTAAACACAACGATCAATTATTCGTGGTCGAAATCAACCCGCGTTTGACCAGCTCCTACACGGGCATTCACGACGCATTAGGGCTTAATGTCATGGAATTAGTGGTGCAGTTACTGGGAGGTGACGCACACCCGATGCCGACTAAAAATCAAACTATTCGCGTTCAACTTACTTAAAATACTATGCAGCAGATTATCGGTTGGGACATCGGCGGCGCGCACGTTAAAGCCGCGTTATTAAACACTCACGGACAGATTATCAAGGTTTATCAACAACCCTGCCCGTTATGGAAAGGTTTGGATCAATTACGTTCAGCGGTGACAAACATCATCCGCGACTTGCCCGATACACACTATCGTCATGCGCTCACCATGACGGGCGAACTGGTGGATTTATTCGCTAATCGGAATGAGGGCGTAACACAAATTATTGCCACCATGAGCGCGTTATTAGGCAATAACACAGTATTTATTTTTGCGGGCAATACGGGATTTATCCCCGCCACGCAGATTGAACTTCAACATTATGCGGCGATTGCCTCTGCCAATTGGTTGGCCAGTGCCACACTTGCCGCCCAACAGGTAAGCAGTGGTTTATTTGTCGATATAGGCAGCACCACCACCGATATTTTATTATTGGATAACGGACGCGTAGCCACCGAAGCGTATAGCGATTATCAACGCTTAATCTCCCAAGAGCTGGTGTATACGGGCGTAGTGCGTACCGCCGTAATGGCAGTCGCGCAAACATCGGTGGATAACGGACAGGAAATCGGCTTAATGGCGGAATATTTTGCCACTATGGCAGATGTGTATCGCGTCACAGGCGAACTGAACGAAGCCCACGACCAAGCCGACACCGCAGACGGTGCAGAAAAAACCGTGGCGGCAAGTGCGAGACGCTTATCGCGCATGATAGGCTGTGATTTTCACCCTGAGGAATTGGCGCGCTGGCAGGATTTTGCAGGCAATCTGCGTACCCAGCAAGTCGCCAACATTCTGTGTGCCTGTCAGCATCGGCTGAACCTGCACGGTGATTTCACCAGCGACGCGCCATTAATCGGCGCGGGTATCGGACGATTTTTAGTGCGCGAACTGGCTGGTTTATTGGGGCGTGATTATGTGGATTTTTCCGCGTGCTGCCCCGAAGTATCAGGTGAATCAGAGTTATCCACAGCGGATTGCGCACCTGCGGTAGCGGTGGCGTGTTTGCTGTTTGTCGCCGTGCCGTGCCAATAGCTAAATTCAGACCTGCGAGGTTTTCAAAACCTCGCAGGTCTATGACTCATGATAACAACGCCTTAGCCAGCACAATAACCTCCTGCTCAGGGATGTCTTGAATCGAAAAATCCTGTTTATTCAATTTATACGGATTGACGACAGAAGCCGATTTCACCACCTTGTTAATGTCCGTTTGATACACCCTACTCACAGGCGTAGGGCCGAAAATAGTAATCGACGGGCGATTCAAACCCCATGCAATATGCGTCGGACCTGTGTCATTGCCTATCAATAAATCCGCTTTGGCAATCAGGGCTTTCAGGCTGTTTAAATCCAGTTTGGGCATCACCGTAATAAACTCAGACTGACTCGCCATAAGTTCGGCTTTGTGTTTTTCTGCCTCATTGCCCCAGACCACCAAACAATTTTGCTGTAAGGCATCGGCGACTTTGATAAATTTTTCGGCGGGGTAATTACGGCTTTCCCACGTTGAGCTGATGACCAGCACGATATTGGCTTTATCTTTGGCTAAATAATCGTAGATTATCGGGTCTTCATGCTGGAAAAATAAAAACGGCTGTTTGTTGAGAATCTGCTCATGACTGATTTGAAAACCCAAGGGTTCAGACAAAATGAACGCATTGCGGTCGATGGTGTTGGTGTCGTAAGCACAGGCAAATTTAGTGTTATAAAACCGCGCCGCCGCTGTTTCTCTGACGGAATGAGCATCAAAACCCGCCACTTTTCTGCCCAACAGTTTGGCAACAATGGCAGATTTAATCAGCCCCTGCGCATCAATCACCAAATCATAATGATGATGCGCATAACGGCGCACTTTGCTGATTTGCTGAAACACCGCCGCTTTATTGGTTTTTAAAGCTTTTAAATTGACCGTGAGTAAGTTGGTAATATCAGGATTATGCCGCAATACTTCGGCAAAACCCTGTTCCACCAACCAATCAATCTGTGCGTCTGGATACTGAGATTTGATGAACTGCAAAGCGACCATTGCATGAACAATGTCACCTAAGGCTGAGAGTTTAACGATGGCGATTTTCATTCTGTGCTACCTAAGTGATAGGGTGTATTTTTCACAATTTTTTATAAACTTCTTTTCTATGTCCAATTTCAACAACCAGAATAACTAACTGCTTATTTTCATGTTTCGTTAAAACTCTATAATCGCCTACTCTATATACCCAATACTCCGCGAGTTCACCTTGTAAAGCCTTACCAAGTTCTTTTGGATTATCTAATAACGCTACTCTGTGTTCCAAGAAATTAATAATTCTCTGTTTGACAGGTTTATCAAGCTTAGTGAATTGTTTTGCAGCAATATGGGTAAAATTAATTTGCCAAGTCATTTTGTTGTTTTATTTGTTCTAATGAAAAACTTTCCCCCGTCTTTAGGTATTCTGCATAAGAACTATCAGCCAATTTAATACTTTGCTGTTCTTGTTGATAGTCATCAATAAAGCGTTCAATTAATTGTTGTATGTTTTGGTTGGTTTGACGCGCTATTTTGTATAGTTGCTGTTCTGTTTGTTGATTTAAAATAATCATGTCAGTGTCCAATTGATTAAAATAGGCTTGAAGTGGTAACGAGTGAAATGCTGCTGTTGGCGCAATTGATGGGCTTCGTATCTCAGCCCATCCTATAGTATTAAAGCAGAGAGTTTAACTATAGCGATTTTCATAAGGCAAAACCAATATTGTCGTATATTTCCATCAGACTGATAGCCTCCTCAATACTATTCAAATAAATCGCTTCATTTATATTCAGATAATCATGCAAAACCCATTCGTTATTTTCTATTTTACGAAAATGCTGCACAAATATTTTTTCAGAATCAATTAATAAATAATCTTTAAACGTTGCAATGGAACGATATAAGGTAAATTTATCGCTTGAATCATAACGGCGTGTTGAAGGTGATAATACTTCAATAATAACGACAGGATTAAGCAGACTGCATTGATTTTCAGTTAATTCAGGCTTACCGCAAAATACGGTGACATCTGGATAAGTAATTAAACCCGTCGGCGTTTCTACTCTCATGTCGCTATTTGTCGCTTGGCAACATTTACCGCGTAATTTGACATTGAATGCCGAAAAAGTATTACCCGAAATTTTGGCGTGATTAAACGTACCGCCTGTCATGGCAAAAATTTCGCCTTGATAAAATTCATATTTTTCTTCGGCGTTATCTAACGCAAAATACTCATCACGGCTTAGGTATTGGGTGGCGGTTGAGGTCATCATCGTATCTCGTTGAAAATGGCTGACGCTATTTTACTCCGATGCGTTTTCTATGGAATGTAATAGTTTTTCTCAGTCCAACGAGTCGCGTGTAAACAATGAATCGTTAGTTTTTGTTTCCATACGCAATTTCCCATACTTTTTCAAAGAATGAGGGCAGAATAACAGGGATATTTTCATCTAACGCCCATTTCTGAATATATTCGGGGTGATTTTTCTCTACCATCTTTGATATTAACCTAAGTCGATTAGCTTCTTCTCCAAGCCCGATAACGACAAGATTATCTACTGCGGCAATAAAACCTTGGCGAGCCGCTTTTTCTAACCATAAACTGCCTTGAATTACATCCTCCTCGTAATGTTCCTCATAGGCTTTTGCCGAACTATACAAATAACCATAAATATAAAGGCTTCCAATATTATATTGAGCCCACGGATTACCCGCTTCGGCAACTGCCAGTAAACATTCCAAGTGCGTTTGAAATCGTTTAGCCCATTCATCGGTAATGTACCAATTATCCATATCACAGAGCATTCCCAACTTATCGCAATCGTCTTGAAAGCGATTTACTTCATCAGGTATGTCGAATTCTGCGGGTATTTTGTACATTATTTAGATTCCTAAAAATATCTTTCTCTCGTTCCCACACGGCGCGTCACTGCCCACAGTTAAGGAAAAACCCCAGCGGGGTAAAATGTTTGTAGACTCAGTGTTTAGATACAACATAGCCCCGTAGGGGTGAAATGTTGGATGAGAAACCCACATTTCACCCCTACGGGGCTTGATTATGTTTATATTTTGTTGCTACAACCATTTCACCGCTACGCGGTTACGACCAGTCAGGCTTAACTTAATGGCAGTGACACGGCGAGATTCAACCTTTTTCGTGTCTTTCGTGGACACTACGTTTTATTTAACGTAGGTCAACCATTCCGCATGATCGTCACGGCGACCATAGACATAATCAAAATACAAAGACTGTAATTTTTCAGTAATCACACCACGACTGCCACAGCCGATGACGCGCCCGTCTAATTCTCTGATGGGCGTTACTTCTGCGGCTGAACCTGTGAAAAAGGCTTCATCGGCAACATAAACATCATCACGGGTAATGCGTTTTTCAATGACTTCAAAGCCTTGTTCTTTGGCGATGGTGATGACGGTATCACGGGTGATGCCTTCTAATGCCGAGGTGGTTTCAGGCGTGTAAATTTTACCGTTACGGACGATAAAGAAATTTTCGGCACTGCCTTCGGCGACAAAACCTTGTTGGTCTAACATAAGGGCTTCATCGTAACCATTAGCCAGAGCTTCTTGTAATGCCAGCATGGAGTTGATGTAGTTACCGTTGGCTTTGGCTTTGCACATGGTGCTGTTGACCGCACTACGCGTATACGATGAGGTGCGGATACGAATGCCTTTTTCGATGCTTTCCTGACCTAAATACGCGCCCCACGGCCACGCGGCAACCATAACGTGAACTTTTAAATTGTCAGCGCGTAAGCCCATGCCTTCCGAGCCATAGAAACACATACTGCGAATATAGGCACTGTCCAGACCATTTTCTGCAATCGCACCTTGATGGGCGACATTCAGTTCCTCTTTGGTAAAGGGAATGTTGATGTTCATAATTTGCGCTGAGCGAAACAGGCGGTCGGTGTGGTCTTGCAGTCTGAAAATCGCCGTGCCTTGTTCGGTTTGATAGGCACGAATCCCTTCAAACACCCCCATACCGTAATGCAGTGTATGCGTCAGTACATGGACTTTGGCTTCCCGCCATTCAGTCCATTGACCATCCATCCAAATAACGCCATCTCTATCGTCCATCGTTTTCATCATTGGTTCTCCAACATTAAGTAGTGTGCAAGTAACGGTTTTACGGGGCGACAGTGGCTGTCATTATCGTCTTTACCCGCTGAATTTTAATGCTGAATTGTACTATAAACTGGGGGCATCTGCATTTTCCGCACGGCGTTGTGCTAGGTGTGTGCAAAAAATGGTCAATAGCTCAGAAAAGTTGAGGTAAAATCGGACAAGTAGCTTTATTGCGGGCTAACGGATTAAAGACATTAATGACTGCCAGTCCTTGAAGGACTGGCAGTCATTACTAAACATTTAGTCCATTGTCTTGAAGCTACTTTTTCATGTCGGACTGAAGTTAGCAATGGGTGTTTTGAAATTCAGTTATACGCTACATCACCCGCCCAGCCTCACTGTCAGACCGCAGCATAATAACTTTTAACAACGAAATAAGGGGTTTATGATGACATTATCAAAAAAATTAGCGGCTGAGTTTATCGGCACATTCTGGTTGGTATTAGGCGGGTGCGGTAGTGCGGTACTTGCTGCGGCATTTCCGCAACTGGGTATCGGTTTTGCGGGCGTATCGCTGGCGTTTGGCTTGACGGTCTTAACAATGGCATTTGCGATCGGGCATATTTCGGGCTGCCATTTGAATCCTGCGGTGTCGATTGGTTTGTGGTCGGGCGGACGGTTTCCTGCGTCTGAGTTGGGCTTTTATATTCTTGCCCAAGTAGCTGGCGGTTTGCTGGGTGCGGCTGTTTTATATTTGATTGCGACAGGCAAAGCGGGCTTTGAAGTCGGCGGTTTTGCATCCAATGGTTATGGCGAACATTCACCCGGTGGCTATAGTTTAGTATCAGCACTGACTACTGAAATTGTGATGACGTTTATGTTTTTAATCATCATTCTGGGTGCGACTGATAAACGCGCTCCGCAAGGTTTTGCGCCGATTGCCATTGGTCTGGGTTTAACGCTGATTCATTTAATCAGTATTCCTGTCACCAATACGTCGGTGAATCCTGCGCGTAGTACCGCTGTGGCATTATTTGCAGGTGATTGGGCAATTTCACAATTGTGGCTGTTTTGGGTTGCACCGATTGTCGGCGCATTTTTGGCGGGTACAGTGTATCGTTGGCTGGAAAGTGAATAAATCCTGCTGGTAGTCAGTCCACTTTATTATGACGGTGCGATAAAAAGACCTGCGAGGTTTTAAAAACCTCGCAGGTCTAGCAACTTTACCCGTCATAACTAAACTGACAGTGTACTGGATTGCAGGACGGGCAACTATTCCACCGAAAAATCCCGCATCATACCCATGTCTTCATGTTCCAGATTGTGGCAGTGATACATAAATAGACCTTTAAAATCTTGGAACGGTTTGATAATCCGCACGGTTTCATTGGGCATCACCAGCACGGTATCTTTCAGCCCGCTGTCAATAAAGCCGTCTTTCACGGTGGCATAATCGGCTTCTGTTCCCGCACTCACGCTACGACTGACTATCTGAAACTGTTGTCCGTGTAAATGTATCGGATGCGCCATCGCCATCATGCCGCCACCCATACCACCACCCATCATACCCATACCACCCATTCCGCCGCCCATGCCCATGCCGCCTCGGTGCATCATGCCCATACCCATACCGCCGCCATGTTCGCCGCCTTCATGCGATGCCGCGCCATGACCGCCACCGTGAGCGTGGAAAATTTCCATGAGCTGAATGGTATTGACTTTAATACGCTCAAAATCATGAAAATCGTTGAATTGATACGGGCGACCATTGAGCAGCATTGCCATGTGCGCTTCGGAAATAGCGATAGGAATCGGTTTATTCGGATTGGCGGTATCGCTGACTTTATACCAGTTGATTTTACTGAGCTGGGTCGGTAACTTGGGGCTGTCGCTGACGGTGCGGGTGACTTTAACGGTAAAAATAGGGTAATCACTGCCCATCGCTAAACTGCCGCCGTGGTGCATCATGCCCATTTTCGGCAATGCACCTGAAAACGGCGCACTGCGCATAGTGAGCTGTGAGCCTTCGGCGCGACCGCTAAAATCTGCCCAGACATCCAGACGTTCACCCGGAGCAAGCATCATGTAGGGTTTCACTTCGGGTTTTTCTAACAAACCGCCATCAACACCAATCACCGTAATGGGAGTTCCGTCATCCCACGCCAGTTTATAAATGCGGGCGGTTGAACCGTTCAATACCCGTAAACGATAGGCGCGACTGGCAACATCAAGCTGAAAATCCACATGACCATTAACCAATATACGGTCACCATAATAGCCCATCATGCGGTCGCGCATGTGTCCTGCGTACACCAGTTGATTGTCGGCATCGAAACGGCGATCCTGAATCACTATGGGGATTTCATATTCGCCTGAGGGCAGGTCTAACGCGGCTTCTTCTTCGTCATTGACAATAATCGTGCCTGCCAAGCCATGATATACCTGCCGTGCGGTGAGTTCATGCGGGTGCGGATGGTAGATATTCATACCCGCGCGGTTCAGCACTTCAAATTCATACACCAAGGTTTCATTGGGTTCAATGGTATATTGCGGATGCCCGTCCATATTGGCAGGAACGTGTAAACCGTGCCAGTGCGTGACCGTGGGTTGAATGAGTTCGTTATGTAAATGAATGCGGACTTTCTGTCCTTTTTTTAAACGGATAATCGGTCCAAGATATGAACCTGCTATATCAGTGAGCGTGTCTTTCGGGCCTTGTAATAATCGCGCGGAATACTTCTGCACCCACGTTTTTTTGCCTTGTAAAATCGACACCCAGTCGGGTTTACAAAACAATTCAAATTCAACATCGGGCTTAAAATTAGGTGAGGCTTTATTAGGGCTGAGTTTCGGCATTCCGTGCATTCCTTCCATCGCCTGCAACACGCGCGGCAAACCTGCAAAAGCCAGTAAACCCACACTGGAATGGGTTAAAAAACGACGACGGGAATAATGCGTAGACATAATAGCTCCTCAGACAAAATCGTCTTCTTGATGACTTATTCCAACATGGAATAATGTTCAGAGTTTATATTAGAAAAAACTGATATTCAATAGGGTTTTAATGATTTTATGAACAAAAATAAGTGATATGCCGCAGTCACTGGGTTATATCGCATAGTTTATTTTTGACGACTGAATAAGCGCGCAGTTCCCGACAAACGGTTAACAACCGCTTAATTTTCCCACTGTCGTCAGCGGATAATGGAGCGTCGTCAACAGATGCAACGTTTGACCCGCCCATCGACCCGCTATAGTATAAACAGCTCATCAAAATTAAAGAGCGTAATAATGACAAGCATCACCCCTTACGATGTCATCGGCGGCGAACCAGCTATCCGCCAGTTGGTAGACCGTTTTTATTTCTATATGGACACCCTGCCAGAAGCACAAGGCATACGCGCCATACACCAGCCCGATCTGGCTTCCGCCAACAGCAAGCTGTTCAAATTTATGTCTGGCTGGCTGGGCGGCCCTGATTTGTTTGCGCAAGAATACGGGCATCCGATGCTGCGGGCGCGGCATTTTCCGTTTGATATTGGCGAAGCAGAACGCGACCAGTGGATGCTGTGCATGAATAAAGCCATCGCAGAAACGCCGATGGATCCAAGGCTGGAAACCAATCTCACCAATGCCTTGCAACAACTGGCAACGCACATGATGAATCAGGAACAGGATTAGTCAGTTGCAGGGGTACGCAATGCGTCACTGCTCACAGTTAAGCCTGATTGTCCGTAACCGCGTAGCGGTGAAATGGTTGTAGCAATAAAATATAAACGCAACCAAGCCCCGTAGGGGCGAAATGTTTATGCTCATCAACATTTCACCCCTACGGGGCTATGACGTCATCTAAACCCTTGGGCTACCAACATTTTACCCCGCTGGGGTTTAACGGTAGTGGACACAGTGCAATGTTGGGTTACGATTTATTTCCGCTATCGCAGAAATAAATCTAACCCAACCTACGAATGTAACAGTTTGAATTAAAACTAAAAATCATTAACTGTGGGTAGTGATGCGATGCGTAACCTACAGTAGTTTTATCAATCCAGCGTGTAACTGTCTTCCAGCAACTTCGCATGAGCCGCCGCTAAGCGGGCAATGGGAATGCGCGGTGCGGAACAGGAAACGTAGTTGAGTTTGATGTGGTGACAGAAACGGATAGATTGCGGGTGTCCGCCCTGTTCGCCGCAGATGCCGATTTTAATGTCGGGGCGCGTGGCTCTGCCGAGGTCTACGGTCATTTTCATTAACTGACCTACGCCTTTCACGTCCAGCACATCAAACGGATTATCTTCCAACAAACCCGCTTCGTTATATAAGGGCAGGAATTTATTTTCTGCGTCTTCGCGGGAGAATGAGAACGTGGCTTGGGTTAAATCGTTGGTACCAAAGGAGAAAAATTCCGCGATTTCTGCCAGTTTGCCTGCGCGGGTACAGGCGCGGACAGTTTCCACCATTGAGCCGAATTTGAATTTCAAGGTGAGATTGTGACGGCTTTCTACGTCTTGCTGGACTTCATCAACGTAGGCTTTGACTTGTTTCAGTTCTTGCGAAGTGATGACTTGCGGCACCATGATTTCAGGGGCGATTTCGATACCTTGCTGCATACAGATTGCCGCCGCTTCTAAAATAGAACGAATCTGCATTTTGTAAATTTCAGGATAGCTCATGCCCAAACGCACACCGCGATGTCCTAACATCGGGTTGACTTCGTACAAATCCAGCACTTTTTTCAACATCAGTTGTTTTTTCAGTATCGCGCTGTTGATAATTTCTTCGTTCAGGTTATCGAACGGTGCGGGTAATGCGTCCTGCTGCATTCCTAGCGTGTCCAACGTTACGCGCTGCCCTTTGACGATGGTTTCATAATGTTGCAGGGCGTTGATTTCGTCCTGTAACTGATGTTCGCTGGGTAAAAATTCGTGCATTGGCGGATCTAATAAACGCACCGTGACCGCATGAGGCGACATGGCGGTGAACAGCTCGATAAAGTCATCACGTTGAATGGGGAACAGTTTATCCAGTGCGATTTTGCGGGTTTCGCAATCTTCGGACAGAATCATGTCGATAACCAGCGGCAAGCGTTCTTTGGCATTGAACATCCGTTCAGTACGGCATAAACCGATGCCTGCCGCGCCGTAATCCGCCGCCATTTTAGCGCGTTCGGGCGTGTCAACATTGGCATGAACTTTCAGCGTGGCAACACTGTCTGCCCAGCCCAGCAAGGTGTGTAATTCATGCGATACGCGCGGTTCGATGGTGGCGATTTCACCCAGATAAATGTTGCCCGTCGTGCCGTCGATGGTGATGATGTCGCCTTCGCGTAGACGGGTATCGCCAATCACGGCGGAACGGGTTTTAACGTCGATTTTAATGTCTTCCGCACCTGCGACACAGGCTTTACCCATACCGCGTGCGACCACTGCCGCGTGTGAGGTTTTGCCGCCGCGACTGGTTAAAATACCTTGTGAAGCAAAAAAACCGTGGATGTCTTCGGGCTTGGTTTCTTCACGCACTAAAATCACTTTTTCGCCTGAGCGTCCCATAATTTCAGCGGCATCGGCTTCAAATACACATTTGCCACACGCCGCACCCGGTGAGGCGGGCAAACCTTGTGCCAAGGGTTTGACTTTGTTGTCTGGGTCGAGTTGCGGATGCAGCAGTTGTTCCAGCCATTCTGGATCAATGCGCAATAAGGCGCGTTCTTTATTGATAAGTCCTTCGGCGACCATTTCCACGGAGGTTCTGACCATCGCGGCGGCATTCATTTTGCCGTTGCGGGTTTGTAAACAGTACAGTACGCCGCGTTCAATGGTGTATTCGTAGTCCTGCACTTCGTGGTAATGGGTTTCCAGTTTGTTGCGCAGTTCAACTAATTGTTCATATAAATCAGGCATTTCTATGGCTAATTCATGCACGGGTTTGGGCGTGCGTATGCCTGCCACCACGTCTTCACCTTGGGCATTGACCAGATATTCACCGTACATTTCGTTTTCGCCCGTACCCGGATTACGGGTAAAGCCCACACCTGTGGCGCAGTCGTTGCCCATGTTGCCGAACACCATCGTGACCACGTTGACCGCTGTGCCGTTCGCCATTTTTGGAGTGATATGGAATTCACGGCGATAATCCACCGCGCGTTTACCGTCCCATGAGTTGAAGACGGCTTTGATGGATAATTCCAGTTGTTCGTACACGTCTTCGGGGAACGGTTTGCCTGTTTCGTCCTGCACGACTTGTAAGAATAATTCGCTGATTTCTTTCAGGTGGGCGGCATCCAAAGCCACGTCGGCTTTAATACCTGCCTGACGTTTGACGTTGGCAAAATGCTCGTCAAATTTTTCATCGTGAATACCTAACGCGACTTTACCGAACAATTGAATAAAGCGGCGATAGGCATCATAAGCAAAACGCGGGTCTTGGGTTTCTTCAATCAGACCTTGCAGCGTGTCTTGGTTCAAGCCCAAGTTTAAAATGGTGTCCATCATACCCGGCATGGAGATTGCCGAACCTGAGCGCACCGACACCAGCAACGGTTTAACACGAGAGCCGAATTGTTTACCGCTGGCTGCTTCAATGCCTGCAATTTGTTGTTTGACTTCCGCCATTAAACCATCGGGGAGTTGTTGCGCTTGTAAATAATCCAAACAGGCTTCGGTACTGATAACAAATCCGGGAGGTACGTTTAAACCGATTTGGGTCATCTCACAGAGATTCGCGCCTTTGCCACCGAGTAATACTTTGTTTTTTCCATCGCCTTTGTGAAATGAATAACTGTATTGCTTTGCCATAAGTTGCTCCGAATAGGAATTAAGGTACAAAAAGTGTGTATTCTAGGCTTACTGTCGATGGTGTCAAACAAGACACGGGTATTCACATATAAATCGCTGCCATACGTCGCCAGCAACGCGGTCTGTGCGCCCTGCCTTCCCAGATTAAAAATTGATGCTTAATACCTTTTTGATGCAGAATCGCGCTTAATTGTTTGTTGTTATCCAAAAACGGGTCTTCATCGCCGATGGTGAAAATAATGTCCAGATTCCGTAAATGGCTTAAATATAAATTACAATCCAGATTGGGCAGAAAATGGCTGGGGGTATGGAAATACACATCCTCGTTATAAAACCCATCGAGCAGGTCATTAAAACTTTCGACAGCCAGCGTCAAATCATAACGCCCTGAAAACGCGACCAGTTTTTTAAATAGCTGCGGATGCCGCAACACGATATTGGTGGCGTGAAACGCACCAAGACTTGAGCCGTGCGAGATGACACACTCATGCGGGTTTCTGTCATTCATGAAGGGCAATACTTCATTCAAAATGTAATCTTCAAAGGCGATATGGCGTTGAATACGACCCGATGGATGCGCCCAATCACAATAAAAACTTTCCGCATCCACGCTATCAACACAGTAGAGCTGCAAATGCCCCTGCTCTATTTTGTCAGCCAGTACATTGACCATGCCCATGTTTTCGTATTCATAAAACCGACCTCTTCGAGTGGGAAAAACCAATACTTTTGCACCCGCATGACCAAATACCAATAATTCCATATCGCGCTGTAATTGCGCGCTCCACCATTTATGATATTCCCGATTCATGTAACTACTCGTCTCTTAAAAATTGTAAGGTTAGTGACTCAGCGGTGCGAAAAACGCATCGAGTTCGGCAATCAGTTGTTGCGTCTGCTGTTCCTGTTCAGGGTATGAATGATGCCCTGCATTTAAGACGAACAGTTCTTTTTCAGCGGGCAGAGCATTATAAATAGCAAATTGTGCAGGCGGCGCAACAAAAGGATCAAACAACGCACAGGCACAATGTAGCGGCATCGTTATTCGCTTTGCCGCAAGAGCCGCATCGTAATAACGCAGCACATTCAGCGTTTGTTTTTTATGCGTGCAATAAAACTGCTGTAGGCTGTGCGTACTGCCGCGTGTGGGTAAGCGTAAACGCAGCGGATGATGCCCGAAGGTCGGTATATTAATATGACCACGCGAGATACGCCGCTCCCATGCCAACGCCAACGCGCCGATGCCGCCTGAAAAACTAATCCCCAAATACCCCAGATGCCCTGCCAGTTTGGGAAATAATTGTAATAACACACTCACACCCAACCATACATCCTCCACACAACCGCTGAGAATATAACGGTCGGTCTGATGAATATCATGTAAAACGTGCCAATGCGGATCGGAAGAAATGGTGGGCGCGGCACTGAGTCCTAAACCGCGAAAACAGGGAAACAACAGCGCGGCATCGTTAAACGGCAAATGGAAATCGGGCGCATCACGACCGCCATAACCATGACCGATGACAAAGCCGCGTTTAATCACACCGCTGCTCGGCAATAATAACCAGCCGCGAATGGGGACGTTATCAGTGGATGTGTAACTGATTTCGAATACCCGCCAGCCCTGTTCATTATTACTGATAATTTTGCTTTGCGGATTAGGTTTAATCGTTAATGCGTTTTGATAGCGACGTTGCCAAAAAGCATCAAAATCTTTAGGTTCTTTCGGTGTTGCAACTGCTAATAGCTGCGGTAAGGTATACCCATAACTCGGGTCAAAATCATATTCCGTTGTCGCCATAACACGCCTATGTTGTTTGAATTGGATTTTATAGCATAGCAATTATTACAATATTATTTACTAACTGATGTTACGCATGGAAAAGCAACAGTCCACGAAAGGCTCGAAAAAAATCAACCTCTGCGATGAGCAATCCAACACACATTTTGGAGGTCATGTGCCGTCCAGTCATATTTCTGACTCCGATTGATGGATAGCCAAAGTACCTATAAATGCAGGAAAATATTTTAAAAACAAACAGTTGGCATAGTAAAAACAGCCAACATCAGGCTTCAACTGTTTTACTCCGCATGGAACACCGCAGATCTATTATTTTTCGTGCTGTTCATGTCTTTCGTGGACAATATTTCTTGTGCATAACATCAGATATTTTTCCATTTTTCATAACCAATTATGGATTTTTACACTTTTTTACGCAACAAGGCTAAAATCGCCGCTTGTTTTAAAAAACCACCTCTCAATCACCACAACGGAACCCTTACTTTATGAACAACAATGCAGTCGATGCCGCGTCGTCCAATGATTTTTTTTCTACGCCTTTTTTGCTGGGCAGTGTCGGCGCACCTTTCATCATCGGCATGGCAGTCGGTTATTTTGCGAAAAAAATGCTCAAAACCGCGTTATTTATCGGTGGCGGCATCATTGTGTTACTGTTTGTCAGCGAGTATTACGGCGTTGTCCATATTGATGATGCAGGACTGCAACACGCAGCCGATGCCGCAACCGACGCGGCAAAATCATCCAGCACGTTTTTAGTCAATCGTTTATCCAGCATCACCAGCAAAGGTGCCAGCGGGGCAGTGGGTTTTTTTGCCGGCTTCAAAATGGGCTGATGCAATACTTGCCTGTCTGCTGCAAGAAACTTATAATCAAACATTTTTTTATTGGGTAACTATAACCGTTATGACTAGCCATATTATGCCAACCTATCAACGTTTACCCGTGACTTTTGCACGCGGTCAGGGCGCGTGGTTATGGGATGACAACAATAACCGTTATCTGGATGCGTTATCAGGCATTGCGGTCTGTAATCTCGGACACGCCCATCCTGCGGTGCATCGGGCAATTTGTGCGCAAAGCGAAAAACTACTGCACACTTCCAATATATATGGCATCGCCGTGCAAGAACAATTAGCCGACAAGCTGATTGAAAAAAGCGGCATGGATAACGTATTTTTCAGTAATTCGGGCGCGGAAGCCAATGAAGCGGCGATTAAACTGGCGCGTAAATACGGGCATGAACGCGGTATAGATTCCCCTGCCATCATCGTCATGGAAAAAAGTTTTCATGGTCGGACAATGGCAACGCTGAGCGCGACGGGCAATGCGAAAGTACAACAAGGCTTTGCACCGCTGGTCGAAGGCTTTGTGCGTGTGCCTTATAACGACATTCCTGCCATTGAACAGGCGATTAGCAATAATAACAACATTGTCGCGATACTGGTTGAGCCGATTCAGGGCGAAGGCGGCGTGAACATTCCTGCCGATGATTATCTCAATCACATCCGTGCCTTATGTGATGAGCATGACTTATTGATGATGCTGGATGAAATTCAAACGGGCATCGGACGGACAGGCAAATTTTTGTGTTTCCAGCATAACGGCATCTTTCCCGATGTCTGCACACTGGCAAAAGCACTGGGCAATGGCGTACCGATAGGCGCGTGTTTGGCGCGTGGTAAAGCTGCCACCATTTTGACCGCAGGCAATCACGGCTCTACCTTTGGCGGTAATCCGTTAGCGTGCAGTGCAGCATTGGCAGTATTAGCCACGCTGGATGCAGAAAATCTTATTGAACAAGCCGAGTTAAAAGGTCAGCAAATTGCTAAAGCCTTAAGCCGAATATTACAGAAAAATACCCACATTGTTGATATTCGCCATAAAGGCTTGATGATTGGTATTGAACTCGATAAACCCTGTGCAGAATTAGTTTCGCTTGCGTTATACAAGCGGTTATTAATCAATGTCACCAATGAAAAAACGATTCGTTTATTGCCGCCGCTAGTCATAAATGCCGAACAAATTCAGCAACTTATAGACACTTTAGCGACTCTTATCCAAGAATATACCCTATCTGCCGCACACTAAGAACACCATGAATCCCAGACACTTCATCAGCCTACTTGATTTAACCGGCGACGAATTCCGTCGCTTAATTCATCGCGCCATTGAACTTAAAAACCACCGTGATCCGAATTACCAACCGCTAAAGGGTCAAGTGCTTGCCATGATTTTTGAAAAATCATCCACGCGTACCCGCATTTCCTTTGAAGCGGGCATGAGTCATTTTGGCGGTAATGCGTTGTTTTTATCGCCGCGCGACACCCAATTAGGGCGCGGCGAACCGTTATCCGACAGTGCCAAAGTCATCTCCAGCATGGTTGACGGCATCATGCTCAGAACCAACAGCCATGAAACCGTGACCACGTTTGCCAAATACTCCAGCGTCCCTGTGATTAACGGCTTAACGGATGAACAGCATCCCTGTCAGTTACTCGCCGATATGCAAACTTATTTTGAATTGCGCGGCGATATTCAAGGCAAAACCGTGGTGTGGATTGGTGACGGCAATAATATGTGTCACTCGTATATTCATGCCGCCACCGTCTTGGACTTTACCCTGCATATTGCCAGTCCAGCTGGTTATATGCCCGATGCTGCCATTGTTGCTGCCGCAGGTGAACGAATTAAATTTTTCGACACCCCTATCGCCGCCGCGCATCACGCCGATTTAATCGTCACCGATGTCTGGGCAAGCATGGGACAGGAAGAAGAACAAAAACAACGCGAAATAGCCTTTAAAGACTACCAAGTTGATGCTAAGGTAATGCAGGCGGCTCATCCTGATGCCCTATTTATGCACTGTCTGCCCGCACATCGTGGTGAAGAAGTCAGCGCAGAGGTCATTGATGGTGCGCAAAGCGTCATTTTCCCAGAAGCTGAAAATCGCTTACACGCGCAAAAAGCTTTATTAGAATTTTTGCTGTGTAAACAATAACGCCACTATTGTTATCAACCGATTATTAACCACAGAGAGTCCCGTGAAAAAAATATATCTTGCGTTTTTTGTCTCACTTATCACTTTGGGTTCAGCACAAGCCGATATTCTATATGTCGCTGACGATACCAATTTAGCTCTCAGAAGCGCGGCAAACAGTTATGCCCCTGTACTAAAAGTATTACCGACCGGCACATCGGTCACCGTGGTCGGCGAACAACTGAGAAACGGTTTCATCAAAGTCCATTTGATTGACGGTACAGACGGCTATATCAAAGCCAAATACACCAAAAAAGAGCCGCCCGAACAGGATGCTAAAGATACCGCTAATAAAAACCTTGTGTTATTGCAAACAGAAATCAGCACGCTGAAAGAACAATTAGCCAAGGCAACCGAAGCCATTACTCCCGGCACAACGCTGGAAAAATCCTTAGCCAGTGAACGCGACCAACTCAGCCGTGAACTGAAAGAATTAAAATCCACTGCGGCAAACGCCGTGCAGTTAAAAGAAGATCATGATCGACTGCAAGAGACTGTTGTCAATAGTGCGAAAGAATTGGAACAGCTCAGATTAGACAACGAAATGTTAAAAAAGACCTCCGATCAAGATTGGCTGTTATACGGCGGTGCGCTGGTGATTATCGGTATTTTCTTAGGCTTTATTCTACCCAAAATCAGCTGGCGGCGTAAAAGCGGCTGGGATACTTATTAACTTTTTCTGTCCACGAAAAACACCAACAGCACGAAAGATACAGCCTTTTACAATAGCTTACCTTTGCGTGTCTTTCGGGCTTTTCGTGGACAACAAATCAATCCACGAGAATATATAATGGCTCATTCAGACGACCACAACACCCGACCCTTTTCTTCCCTAGTCGTAGACGGCATGGAGCGCGCACCCAGCCGCGCCATGTTACACGCGGTCGGTTTCAGCAACGACGATTTTAAAAAACCGCAAATCGGTATCGCTTCCACATGGAGCATGGTGACCCCGTGCAATATGCACATCAACAAACTGGCGGATCAAGCGGCAGTCGGTGTTAATCAAGCCAATGGTAAAGCGGTTATTTTCAACACCATCACTATTTCCGACGGTATCTCGATGGGTACGGAAGGCATGAAATACTCGCTGGTGTCGCGTGAAGTCATTGCTGATTCGATTGAAACCGTGGTCGGTTGCCAAGGCTTTGATGGCGTGGTCGCTATCGGCGGCTGTGATAAAAATATGCCCGGTTGCATGATTGCCATTTCGCGCTTAAACCGTCCTGCGGTGTTTGTGTACGGCGGCACGATTTTGTCAGGTTGCCATAATAATAAAAAACTCGACGTAGTTTCGGTCTTTGAAGCGGTCGGCGCACGCGCTAACAACAAAATTGATGATGCTGAGCTGGCGGCAATTGAAGCCAAAGCGATTCCGGGTGCAGGTTCATGCGGCGGTATGTACACAGCCAACACAATGGCATCGGCGATTGAAGCCTTGGGCATGAGCTTACCGAACAGCTCCGCACAAGCAGCAATTTCCGAAGACAAACAAAAAGATTGTGAACGCGCAGGTGCAGCAGTGTTAGAACTGCTGAAAAAAGACATCAAGCCCAGCGACATCATGACCAAAGCAGCCTTTGAAAACGCGATTACCGTCGTTATTGCCTTAGGCGGCTCAACCAACGCGGTACTGCACATTTTAGCAATGGCAAACGCCGCGAAAGTCGATATTCAACTGGATGATTTTACCCGTATCGGCAAAAATGTCCCGATGCTGGCGGACTTAAAACCCAGCGGTCAGTATTCCATGGCGGAACTGGTGGAAGTCGGTGGTATTCAACCGTTAATGAAAATGCTGTTGGAAAAAGGCTTGCTGCACGGTGATTGTTTAACCGTGACAGGTAAAACCTTGGCAGAAAATCTAGCCGATGTTGCACCGTATCCTGCGGAACAAGACATCATTCATGATATGGAGCATCCGATTAAAAAAGACAGTCACTTAGTCGTACTGTACGGCAACTTAGCGGTCGGTGGCGCGGTTGCTAAAATTACGGGTAAAGAAGGCTTAACCTTTACAGGCACAGCGAAAGTATTTGATGCCGAAGAACTCGCTCTAAAAAGCATCCTCAACGGCGACATCGTTAAAGGTGATGTGATTGTCATTCGTTACGAAGGGCCAAAAGGTGGACCGGGTATGCGTGAAATGCTCTCCCCAACGTCTGCAATTATGGGTAAAGGTTTAGGTAAAGAAGTCGCGTTAATTACCGATGGTCGTTTTTCAGGTGGTACACACGGCTTTGTGGTCGGACACATTACGCCAGAAGCCTTCGTCGGCGGTGCATTGGCGATTGTGCAAACAGGCGACACCATCACGATTGATGCGGAAAACAATGAATTGAAATTACACGTTGATGACGCTGAAATAGCGCAACGTTTAACATCATGGCAACAACCCGCGCCACGCTACACGCGCGGCGTGTTGGCAAAATACGCCAAGCTGGTTAATTCTGCATCATTGGGTGCAGTCACTGATAATCTGGATTAACATTTGTGTGTAATGGGCTGAGCTAATCAGCCCATTTTCTAACGACGACAGGAATGTTTCATGATTGAAGTCATTACCGCAACACGGTTATCAGAACAAGACTTTTGGAATACATCTGCACTGGGAATATCTCTAAAACGGATAGGCTACGGCAATAATCTGGTGTTAGGTGCCGCGTTTAACAATAAACGCGGACTTTCCTCCCTCTATAATGACTATATCACCGCCGACACGGGCAACGACATCATTGTATTTATTCATGATGATGTGTGGATTGATGATTGCTTTTTCGTAGACCGCATTGTCGAAGGCTTGAAAAGCTATGATGTCATCGGCGTTGCGGGCAATCAACGCACTGTTCCCTTTCAAATGGGCTGGGGATACATAGACAACAAATTTACTATTGATGATAGAGCCAATCTGTCAGGATTAATCGCACACGGGCAGCAACCACTGGGGCAAATTTCTTCATTCGGTGTCGTACCTGCGGCGTGTGAATTACTGGACGGGCTTTTTCTTGCGGCTAATAAAACTGCACTGAAAAAAAGCGGCGTATTGTTTGATCCGCAATTCAATTTTCATTTTTACGATTTGGATTTTTGCCGCACAGCAAGACAACATGGCTTGCGCTTAGGAACATGGCCTATTTGCTTGACGCATCAAAGTAGCGGGGCTTTTGGTTCAGAGGAGTGGCAGAAAACGTATCGCGCTTATATTAAAAAATGGGGCAGTTAATAACCACCCCATCAGGCTACTGTGTCACTTATTTATGAAAATGTTCTGTCGGGCAGTGATTGTTGCGCAAACTGATTATTGACCAATCGGCTTGCTTGGCGGCGGCGGTTAATTTTTCATCGGGATCAACCGCCACAGGATTATCCACCAAACTCAACAGCGGCAAATCATTGTGCGAATCGCTGTAAAACCAGCTGCCTTCCAGCGTGTGCGGCGAATTTTCCAGCCACGCTTCCAGTAACGTCACTTTACCTTCACGAAAACACGGCACTCCCATAAATCCGCCTGTATAGCGACCGTCAATAAATTCGGGCGTGGTGGCAAGTAAATTATCTATGCCGTACAGTTTGACAATCGGCTCGGTAACAAAGCGGTTGGTGGCGGTAATCACCAGTAAGGTATCGCCTCTTGCTTTGTGTTTATCAATCAGTTGTTGCGCGGGTTTCAATAGTATCGGCGTAATGATGTCAGCAATAAATTGCGCCCGCCATTGATAGAGTTGCTCAGGTTCGTTATCGGCTAACGGTTGCAGAGAAAAATTCAGAAATTCCACAATATCGAGCTTGCCTTGGCGATAATCCTCGTAAAACTTGGCGTTGGCGTATTCGTATTGCTCCTTATCAACGATACCTCTATCGACCAGAAATTGCCCCCATAAATAGTCGCTGTCATCGGCTATCAAGGTATTATCTAAATCAAAAATCGCTAAACTCATGGTGAATCCTGTGTGATGTAATTAAAAGCGTTACGCCCTATGGTATCTGGTGTTTTTTTGTGGAACAATGGCGGCAATTACAAACTACCCGCCCTGTCATCGCAACTGCATTATATGCAAGATTAGGCGATAGGGAAGGTAAATGACAGGTTTTAACATGATAGACTCAAAAGGATACAGGCCAAATGTGGGCATCATCCTTTGCAATAATGAGGGTCGCGTGTTTTGGGCAAAACGGATGGGTATGGACGCCTGGCAATTTCCGCAAGGCGGCATCAATGACGATGAAGACCCTGAAACTGCGATGTATCGAGAATTATGGGAAGAAACAGGCTTGCAACAGCACCATGTACAAATTCTCGGACGCACTCGTTATTGGCTAAGGTATCAATTGCCCGAACGTTATATTCGTAAAAATTCTCACCCGTTGTGCATCGGGCAAAAGCAGATCTGGTTTATGTTGCGCTTGCTGGGCAGTGATTCGGCAGTGCGTTTTGACCATTGCAGCAAACCCGAGTTTGACAGCTGGCGGTGGGTGGATTATTGGGAACCGCTCAATAACGTGGTGTATTTCAAGCGTAAAGTTTATCAACGCGCCATGACTGAACTGAGCAGTATTTTAATGCCTGTTACTACGCAAAAATAAATTGTTAAGCCTGTCCTTGCTCAAAAGACAGGCAGTCAATAACCTTTGGTATTGGCTTGTAAGCCCGCTAACGGCTCAGGCAAGCGGGTAATCGCAGATTCAACCCGCCCATCGGCATACAGCTGCATCATCCGATAACCCGGAGCTGTGTTGTCGATACCGAATTTTCGGCTGTTAGGGGTAAATTGAAAGCAGGTTGATGGTGTACCGAATACACGCACTGCGCCGCAGTAACTGTCCATCAGTTGATGGATATGCCCTGTGGTAATGACTTTTACTTGCGGGTGCTGCTGGATAATAGCGAGAAATTCATCATGATTTTCGATGGTCATGGTATCCATCCACTCGCTGTCTGTGGGCAGACAATGATGATGCACCGCAATCAGCGTGTAATGCGTCGGATAGCTTTCTAAACAGTGTTTCAATAAATCCAATTCATCCTTCGCCAACCGCCCGCCTGCCGCTCCCACTATCTGGCTGTTTAAACAAATAATCTGCCAGTTTCCCAGTAGCGTTTGTTTACGGCAACTGACAGTGTCAGTATTGAACAGCCGCTGCATGAGTGCAAAATCGTCATGATTACCGGGTAAGCAAACACACGGAGTATGATACGCTTCGAGGCGATTTAAAATGCGCTGGTAGCTTGCCGAACACGGAATTTGCGCCAAATCACCTGTCACCAGCACCAGATCAAAATAAGCATGAGTCGAAAACGCCAGTTCAAGCACGGCATGAAAATAATGCTCGGTATCAATACCCACCAATGTTTCACCCGCATGACGCAGAATGTGCATATCGGTTATTTGCAATATCGACAAAAAGTCTGAATTTTGTATCATAAATGCACTACTCAAGATGTTTGCACAGGATTTTAGAATTTCGCTGTGGATTGTATAGCACCTTGAGAGGTTCAGGAAGACTGTTAAACTCAGATAACAAAAATCCCCGTTCAATAAACCAGTGCATGGTTTGTGTGGATAACACAAATAAGGTTTTCAGATGCAGCTGTCCGGCTTTTTGATACGCCGCATCCAGCAAGCGATTTCCGCGCGCCGCGCCCCGATAATCGGCATGAACGGCAAGACACGCTAACGCGCCATACCCGCATTCCACATTAGCGTGCAAGGCAATACAGGCAATAATCAGCCCGTCTCTCTCCAGCACAATATAATCGCCATGTTCCATTTCAATTTTCTCCCGCGAGCGTTTCGCCAAGATACCTTGTTGCTCCAGCGGCTTAATCAGTTCCAGAATACCGCCTATATCGTTTAAAGTCGCAGGGCGCAATTCTTCGTAGGCGGTTGAGCTGATAAGCGTACCGACCCCGTCACGGCTGAACAATTCCAGCAATAATACGCCATTGGTTGCCCGATTGAGCAAATGTACGCGCTCGATACCTGCCTGACAACTTTGCACGGCGGCTTTCAGTGATAATCTTATGCTGTTATCAATGTCGGGGTGTTGCTGTAAAAATGCCTCTGCTTCATCGGTGGTCATTTGCTGCACGGGCTGACCATTAACGGGATTACAACAGGGTTGTTCGGTTAATAACACCAATTTTTCCGCTTTTAACGCAATCGCCACCGCAGTGGCAACTTGTTCAGCCGACAGGTTGAACACTTCACCGCTGGGCGAATAACCGATAGGCGATATTAACACCACGTTATTCTGATCCAGCTGGTTATGAATCGCCACACTATCAATACGACGCACTTCGCCCGTGTGGCAATAATCAATACCGTCAATGACACCAATCGGTTTGGCAGTAACGAAATTGCCAGACGCGACTTTAAGTCCACCGCCCGCCATCGGTGAATTTGCCAAACCCATTGATAATACTGCTTCTATTTCAACACGCACCAAGCCTGCCGCTTCTTTCACGCATTGCAATGCCACATCGTCGGTAATGCGTAAATGCTGATAAAACAGTGCGGGAACGTTAAGTTTAGCCAGCCGCTGGTCAATCTGCGGACGGATGCCATGCACCAATACCAAGCGAATACCTAGGCTACTTAGCAAGGCAAAATCCTGCATCAGGTATTCAAAACCTGCATCCAATACGGCTTCACCACCAAACGAAATAACAAATGTCTTGTTGCGGTGCGCGTGAATGTAAGGCGATGAAGCCCTGAACCAATTAACAAATTCATTTTGTAACATCATGGTGTTTGTTGTCTCTGCGTGTGCATAATTCGGCAGAATGCCTGCCATATAAAGCGTACTGCTATTTTTATTTTTGTTACTCGCTTTCTTTAAAGCCGCAATCTGGTATCTTTGTTCTTTAATAAACGACTGATATTTTTGTTGCCTATTTATATCGGCTAACAAGAAGCGAGCGCGGAAGTCTACCAGCTGATGTTTTCTTATTCACGATTTTTATGTGCTGATTGCTTGCATTCGCTCAATATAATAACGTTTTCGGGGCATTCTGAAGTAATATCTACTAAAATACCTATGGTTGCTATCTGTAAACGTTAGCAGACACTGTGTATCACTCAGACTAAAAATACCGCCACAGACTATGAGCAACCCTACCCCTCTGATAACTAAAAAAATTGTTTTCGAATATCATCTACTGGGATTGGTTATTATCCTATCCTACCTGATGATTAGTTTACGCCCGCCAACGTTTTGGGAGATTTTTCCTGTTATCTGTACCGCCGGCTTATGCCTTATTGCCGCCAGTGCCGTGTTCCGTTTTAAACGTCCTGTTTGGATGCACACCTTATCGTTTATAAAAAATCAAACCCAACAGCTTGTCTTTGATTTATCGCCGTATCTCTTTACTGCCTTGGTAGTGACCCTGATTGAGGCGCAACTGCTTGATCATCCGCTGATTTTTGTCAGCAAAGCCGTTGTTGCGATTATCGGCATCGGTTTTTACATAGCACTCGGTATTTCATTAGAAGTTGAATACCACCATATTAAAAGTTATCAGGGTGCCGAACCGAAAAATATTACTCAAATCGTGCCGGCAGGTGTCAAATTACGTTATTTTTTGCTGTCCCTGTTAGCCGTTGATTTATTGATTTTCAGCTTGATATGGTTGGCTCATGCGATACAGCCTGATAAACACGATTTTATCGGACTGCTATTTATCAGTGTGATTATTGTCTCCTTATCCTGTTATTTACTCTACCTGTTCCATCGTAATTTTATTTATGTGGTAGGAATGCAGTTCAACATCCTGAGTCGTGTTGAAGACGGACGTTTTGATGTCGTCATACCCACCGTCAGTGACGATGAACTGGCATTGCTGGCAAGCTACCACAACGCCATGATTGAACGATTGCGCGACCGAGATCGTCTGTATCGAACGCTGGAAAAAAGCGTCGGTGCCAATATCATGAATAAACTGCTCAACACCGATGAGCAATTGCTCAAACAAGGGCAAACCTATAACGTCGCCATTTTATTCTGTGACTTACGCGGCTTCACCAGCTTGGGTGAATCGGCTTCGGCAGAAGAAATCATTCTGTTTTTGAATGTCTATTTTGCCGACATCAGCAGCGTTATCAGCGAACATAACGGTATTATCAACAAATTTATGGGCGATGCCGTATTAGCTATTTTCGGCTTGGAAAGCGATGGCAACCCAGTGGAAGATGCGGTAAACGCCAGTTTAGCCATCATCAAACACAGTACCGACTTTTTTATGCCTAATTCCATGCACCCCGAATCAGGTGTGGGCATTGATTTCGGCTCGGTTATCGGCGGCACGATCGGTTCTGAAGAACGTTATGAATACACCATTATCGGTGATGCGGTGAACAAAGCCAGTCGGCTGGAAAGTTTGAGTAAACGGCTGGGTTACAGCATCATTCTTTCACAAAACGCCTATAAATGGCTGTCTAACGACATGAGAAAAAGCTTTGACAGCTTAGGGGCGCATAAAGTGCGGGGCGGCAACGAGCCGATTACTATTTACGGCAGCGGGAAAAATCCCAAAAAAGCAACCGTAACGAATGATGAAAATAATGAATACAAAGAGCGCAAGGAATAAAGTCAGTTCGACTGTATAAATAAACCTGCGAGGTCTTAAAGACCTCGCAGGTTTGCAGTGCCGAACCGACTACCTGCCCATACCCGCTTCTCGTATCATATAATCACTCAGGTCTATACCTACAGAATCAGGGTCGATTACCTTGGCAATATACAGCTTTGACAAGCCCTCTGTTTCTTTGAAATGCTCCAGATTGACAATCTGCGGCTGAGAATGAACCCCCTTGCTGTCTTTAACCACCATAATCGTAGGCAATAAATGCTTACCCGGTTTATTGCTGATAACGATAGCAATTTCACCGCTATTCAGTTCAACCACACTGCCTACGGGATAAATGCCCAGACACTTAATAAATTCCTCGACCAGTTCGCGATCAAAAAAACTGCCGCGCATCATGTAAATCGACTTCAATGCTTCTGAACAGGAAATATGCACTGTAGCACCCGGATGATTGGTGACAATTTCATACACATCAACAATCGAAACCAATCGGGAAAAATAGTTGATTTCCTGATCTTTCAAGCCCTTAGGGTAGCCCTTACCATTCACCCGTTCATGATGTGAACGCGCCACCTCTATCGCCACTTTAGGAATACCTGCTGTTTTTGCTAATATTTCCGAGCCGTATTGCGTGTGCATCTCCATTTCTTTTTTTTCTTCAGGGCTGAGTCCTCGGCTGTGCTTGTCGAGAACCGCTTGAGGCACTTTAATTTCCCCGACATCATGCAGTAAGGCGGCATAACCCAAATCGGATAATTGCTGTTCATTAAACCCCAAATGACGACCGAACAGCAGACACAGAATGCACACATTAAGACTGTGACGTGCGGTATCCTGTTGCTTGGATTTTAAATTACTGAATAACGCCAATGTGCTGGGATTGTGCATAACACCATCAATAACGCCATGCACACAGGTTTTCAGCTCAACGGGATTGACTTCTTTATTCAGCCGAAAATTATCCAGTACCGTATGCAGAGTAGCCGTGGTGTTTTCATAGACTTGACGCGCCACCCCCAGCTCTTCTTCAAATTGTTTGTCGTTCGTTCTAAACAGAGGATTCGTGACTTCCTGACGAGATGCTGCGAGTACATTCTCATTTTCTACTTTTGGCGCAGCGTGCCGACACTTATAGAGGAAAAACTTGTTGGCAAGCGATGGATGACTTTTATTTTCATCTATCTCAACCGTTTTACAATATTCCTGAAGCTGTCGGATTTGCTTTTCACTTCTGATGAGAAAACTTTGAAACAAAAACGGTGTTCCTACCCACGGTCTATCCAAGGCAGAAACAAACATACCTATTTCAATATCTGCGGTGTCAAATTTTATCATTGCCAATTCCAGTAGATGACTCTTCGCCTAATGTGCGTAAGCTGTTATTTCTTTTTAATATAAAAAATTTGTGCATTTGATTGTTTGATAAATTCAATAATTTGATGACCCGCCTGATCGGTATAAACACCAAAATCCAAATGTGCGGCAGGATCAGTGGCAATCACTTTCACAATATCGCCGCTGGACATATCCATCAGGGCTTTTTTCAGCCTTAGTAAAGGCAAAGGACAATGCAGACCACTGGCATCGACTTCCCGATTAAATTCAATCATAGTTGCGTTTAACACTCACAATTCAAAAGCAGAATGCCTATATAATACCACTCCCTATTAAATCTACGCATCATCGAAACAAAATGGATTACTTTCCTGTTTTTGTAAGCCTTAAACAACAAAACTGCCTTGTGGTCGGTGCAGGTGAGATTGCTGCCCGAAAAATTGACCTTCTGGCGCGTGCAGGCGCGAACATCACCGTCATTGCTAAAGAAATCAGTCCGGCAGTCGCCGCTATGCAAGCCGCACACGCGCTGATAGTACAACAAAAAGCATTTTCACCCGAAGACCTGCGTGATTTTAGACTGGTGGTATCTGCCACCAACGATGACAAAACCAATCGCTTGGTTGCCGACACCGCCGACCAGCAAAAAATTCTGGTCAATGTCGTTGATAATCCCGAACTGTGCAGCTTTATTTTCCCCGCTATTATCGACCGTTCGCCGATTATTGTTGCCGTATCTTCTGGCGGTGCTGCACCTGTATTGGCGCGGTTATTAAGAGCCAAAATAGAAAGCATCGTTCCGCCCGGCTATGGACGACTTGCCGCATTGGCTGCCCGATTCAGAGGTCGCGTACAAGACCATATTACCACTCAGAACTTACGGCGTATTTTTTGGGAGCAGATTTTTCAGGGCAGTGTTGCTGAATTAATGTTTGCGGGCAAAGAGGCAGAAGCCGAGCAACAACTACAGCAACAGCTGGATGCCGCCGAAACAACCCACGCTATCGGTGAAGTCTATCTCATCGGCGCGGGGCCGGGAGCGGCTGATTTGCTTACTTTTCGCGCATTGCGTTTGCTGCAACAAGCCGATGTTGTGGTCTATGACCGACTGGTATCGCCTGAAGTGCTTGATTTAGCACGACGTGACAGCGACAAAATTTATGTCGGCAAGCAACGACAACACCACGCGCTGCCGCAAGAATCCATTAATATTTTACTGGCAGATTTAGCGAAAGCAGGTAAACGAGTTGCCCGACTAAAAGGCGGAGATCCGTTTATTTTTGGACGCGGCGGTGAAGAAATTGAAACCCTGATGCAACAAGGCATCCATTTTCAAGTCGTCCCCGGCATTACTGCCGCCTCAGGTTGTGCGACCTATGCAGGCATTCCGCTGACGCACCGAGACCATGCGCAGTCCTGCACCTTTGTCACAGGGCATTTAAAAGACGATTCCGTGAATTTAAACTGGACACAATTAGCCGTGCCGAATCAAACTATCGTCATTTACATGGGCTTGGTGGGACTGGAAAAAATTTGCCAGTCGTTAATTGCCCACGGCAGCGATGCAAATTTACCCGTTGCCTTGGTACAACAAGGCACGACACACAATCAGCGTGTCATTATCGGCACATTATCCACCTTGCCCGCACAAGTTGCTGAACAGGAAATTAAACCGCCGACTTTGATTATTATCGGTACAGTCGTGACACTTCATGAACGACTACATTGGTTTGAAGGGTGAGAATTGTGTGTAATTCAGTGTCTGTTCATACGCTTCATAAATAATATGAATGCGAAGAAGTGAATAAAACAATTGAATTTTAGTGTCAAATTACCTATTCTTTGCGGGCTTAATCGTTATTTCAACACAAAAGAACAACTGTTCTTTTTTTATCATCAAGAGAGGTCACTATGAAAAAATCATTAGCCACATTAGCAGGCGTTATGTTAATCACTTTAAGCGGCGCAGCATTCGCTGGCGAAGCTGAAGAAGTCGGTCAAAAAATCTATGAACGTGCTTTCGGTCGTGGTTGTGGTTCTTGCCATGATATCGCTTCAAATCCTCAGTTGTCTGCATTAATTAAAGACGGCAAATTGGACAGAGCGACTTTTGAAAAAGTATTAAAAGAAGGCAAAGGCGGTATGCCTAAAGCTATCGAAACAATCATGGCATTAGGCCCTGTGACTAAAGCTGGCTACGGTGAAGACCAAGCAGTTGATGCGTTGTACGCTTATTTGAAATCTAAATAATTGTAGATTCAAACGCGCACAAAAAAGCCGCTCCAACTGTTTGTCTGGAGCGGCTTTTTATATTGTACGAGAGACTTGCGGCGCAAAATCTCTACATAATTAATCTTTATGCAGATAACGCATAATCGCTTCTTTATAAGGCAGCCGCTTCCGATTTTTAATCCACACGCCAGCAACCGCCGCCAACATCAAACCACACGAAGCCAGACTCAAATACACCAGCTTCTTCAATTCTGACATTTCTGCCATTAACTGTTCATTAGGTGGCGTAATTTTGCTGTTATTCGGTGTCGCAGAATAAGCGCGTAAGGTTTTAATATCACTACGCAACTCTTCAATGGTCATTAACGAATCAGGGGCAGCTCCTAAACGTACACTTTCTTCCAGCGTTCTGAGTTTGCTTTCAATTGAGCCGCTGACCAACCCGACAAACTGCCCTTTTAAGGTATTCACCTCAGCAGACAATACGGGATTCATTTGATCCATATACAATTGCGTGTTGCCGGTCTGTTTATAAGCCGTCAAATCCTCACGCGGAATTAATAACCAGCCGCCGACCACAATAACCGCCATCAGAAAAAATACCGCCGCTAATAGCCAGCGATTGGCTTTCACCAGATTCTGATGGGGCGGTATGGGGTTCAGAGCAACTATATTGGACTTTTTTTCGGGTGTATCGCTCATTATTGCCTTCCTCATAAACTGCGCAAAAAGCCCAGTCGGACAAATAGTTATTATTATGTAGTCTTGCCAACGGGTAATTATACAAGTTTAATACCATTTGTCCTTTGGTTTTTTACGCCCTTATTTCAAACGCTTAGCAGCCGCAATACGCATTCTTAACGCATTCAGTTTAATAAAGCCCGCCGCGTCTTTTTGATTGTACGCGCCTGCATCATCTTCAAAAGTGGCAATACTTTCATCAAATAAACTGTCAGTAGCAGATTCACGACCGACCACGACCACGTTACCTTTGTACAATTTCAGACGCACTTTACCGTTGACGTTCGCTTGTGAAGCGTTAATCATGGTTTGCAACATTTCACGCTCTGGACTCCACCAGTAGCCGTTGTAAATCAATGACGCATAACGCGGCATTAGTTCATCTTTTAAATGCGCCACTTCTCTATCCAGCGTCAACGATTCAATCGCACGATGGGCTTTGAGCATAATAGTTCCCGCTGGGGTTTCATAACAGCCGCGTGATTTCATGCCGACATAACGGTTTTCCACGATGTCTAAACGTCCGATACCGTTCGCGCCTGCGATTTTGTTTAATTGTTCCATCACGGTAGCAGGTGACAGTGCCACGCCATCAATCGCAACGATGTCGCCTTGTGCGTAGGTCAATTCGATATATGTTGCTTTATCGGGTGCGTTTTCAGGTGACACCGACCAACGCCACATGGCTTCTTCTGGCTCTGCCCACGGGTCTTCTAGGACGCGACCTTCATAAGAAATATGCAGTAAGTTGGCATCCATAGAATACGGTGAAGTTTTACCGTGTTTCATTTCCACAGGAATGCCGTGTTTTTCGGCATAATCCAGCAATGATTGACGTGAATTTAAATCCCATTCGCGCCAAGGCGCAATAATTTGAATGTCAGGACGCAACGCATACGCGCCTAATTCAAAACGCACTTGGTCGTTGCCTTTGCCGGTCGCGCCGTGTGAAATGGCTTGTGCGCCTGTGTCGTTGGCAATATCAATCAAGCGTTTAGCGATTAATGGCCGCGCTATAGATGTACCTAACAGGTATTCGCCTTCATAGATGGTGTTGGCGCGAAACATCGGGAAGACATAATCGCGGGCAAATTCTTCGCGTAAATCTTCGATAAAAATTTCTTTAATGCCCATTGCCTGTGCTTTAGTACGCGCGGGTTCAATTTCTTCGCCCTGCCCTAAGTCGGCGGTAAATGTGACGACTTCACAGTCATACACATCTTGCAACCATTTGAGAATAATGGACGTATCCAAACCACCTGAATACGCTAATACGACTTTGTTAATGTCTGACATAGTGTCTTTACCTTGAGTTAAAAATGTGGGGAATTATACTCGAAAACGCGAAAGGCACGCATTGTGTCAATAGCCGCAGTTGCGGATAACCAGCTGCGAGGTTTTTAAAACCTCGCAGCTGTTCCATTACCAACTGGGATTAAAAAATGCCACTCGTCCTGTTTCGACATCGTACATACCGCCGATAATGCCGATGTCACCTGCTTGAATCATCGTTTCCAGCACAGAACTTCGCGCTCTGATTTGCTCAACCGTCAGCTGGACATTTTTCTCCGCCACTTTTTCCACTGACGCGTTACCGACGGCAGCAATAGCGGGTTGAATTTTCGCCAGTAAACCTGTGAGATGATCCAGTTGCACATCAGCGCACGCGCCTTTTATCGCGCCGCAATGGGTGTGTCCCAACACGACGATAAGTTTAGACCCCGCCAATTTACAGGCGTATTCCATGCTGCCTAAAATATCATCATTGACCACATTACCCGCTACCCGTGCGCTGAATACATCCCCTAAGCCTAAATCAAAAATCAACTCCACCGAGGTGCGCGAATCCATGCAGCTTAAAATAATGGCAAGGGGAAATTGTCCTTGCTGGGTGTCGTTGACTTGCTCCAGTAAATTACGGTTGGCTTCGAGGTTGTTAATAAAATGGGCGTTACCGTCTTTTAAAATCTCCAAGACACAGGCAGGGGTGAGTGCTTGCTGGGAATCGTAAGTTTGGCTACGCGCTTTTTCAATCGGCTTGAGAACGCCGAAACCGCGCATATTTTCCAAGGTCAGGTTGATTTTTTTAAGCGCGGCTTCTTTTTTAAAGCCTTCAATAATTTCAAAGACATCGTAATCAATGTATTTTGAACGGGTCGCATCAATCACCACATCACTATAAGCAGGTACATGATCCAGTGTGCGTTTTATATTGGCTTTGTTCAAAAACGAAACGTGTTCCGATAAACGGAAAATGATTTTATTGCCGATAACCGCCTCACGAAAATACGACGCACTTTTGTAGTTTTCCAGCAATATGGCAAATAAAGCGACCACCAGACCGATGAGAATACCGATTAATAAATCGGTGAATACCAAGCCTAAAATGGTGACGCAAAACGGAATGAAATGATACCAGCCTGCCTGATACATGGTTTTGAACATGGCGGGGTTAATCAGCTTGTAACTGACCACCAGCAATACACTGGCGAGCGTTGCTAACGGAATATAATTCATCCATTCGGGAATAAGCAGAACCGCCAACAACATCAATACGCCTTGGATAAAACCCGCTGTTTTGGTTTTTGCACCCGCTTGGATATTAATCGAACTGCGCACAATCACTTGCGTCACTGGTAAGCCGCCACATAAGCCTAATACGGTATTCGCCAGACCTTGAGTCATCAATTCACGATTGGTCGAAGTCACGCGCCGATAAGTATCTAATTTATCGACCGCTTCCACGCAAATGAGTGTTTCTAAACTGGCGACTAACGCTAAGGTGACGGCAGCTAAATACACTTTGGGCTGGTCAAACAGTGCAAAATCGGGGCTATGAAACTGAGCCAATACGTCAGAAAAGGTACTGAACACGGGAATCATTACCAAATGACTGTCTTTCAATGCCAACTCTGGCGCGAACATCAGCAAATACTGATTGCTCAATACGCCCAGCAATAAAGCCAGCAGTATGCCTTGATATAAACGTGCGTAGCGCATGGCTTTGATGAACGGCTGTTCCCACAGGATAAGCACACCGAGTGATATAAAGGCGATAAAGGTTGCGGTCGGCGAAATAAATTCGACGGCATTGGTCAGTTCAGAAAATGACGAAAAATGGTCGGCTTGGAAAAAACTAAAATCGCCTTCGTAGTCGCGGTCATAACCTAACGCATGGGGAATTTGTTTTAAAAACAAAATCATACCGATGCCTGACAACATTCCGTTAATCACCGAAGACGGAAAATAATGCGCAATCACCCCAGCTTTCATCAAGCCCAATAAAATCTGTACCAGTCCTGCAATCACCAAGGCTAACAAAAAGCCGTTAAAACCCAGTTCGGTAATCGCGGCGAAGACCAAGACCGATAAACCCGCCGCCGTGCCGCTGATTGCCAACTGCGAACCGCTTAACGGCGCAACCATAAGACCGCCGATAATGCCCGTGAGCAAGCCCGAAAATAACGGCGCACCTGAGGCGAGCGCGATACCCAATGACATGGGTATCGACACTAAAAACACCACGATACCCGCTGGTAAATCACATTTTAAATTTGCCAAAATGCCCTGATTCACTTGCATAGTATTAACTTGTCCTTTCGTTCAGTACGACGAGTGCTTGATGGTCTGTTTTAATGACTTCTTTACCGTACAAATCAATCGCTTCCACCGAAATATTGTCGTCGGGTGCGGTAGACATAAAATCTTCCACGGTTTCTAAAATATCGTGGTCGATAAATTGCGCTTTACTGGCATCAATCACCACCGTACTGTTTGCTTGAATATGCAGAATAAATTTTCTCAGCAGGGCTTTATTTAAAAACGACACATCCTTATGAAACACCAGCTGATAATGTGAGCCGTTTTGTGTCAGGGTAATAGACGCATGATAGTTAGCCCGCATGACAAACACCAGACCAATCGCCAAGCCGATAGCGATACCCATTAATAAGTCCGTCAATAAAATGGCGGTGACGGTAATGACAAACGGCAAAAACTGGCTCATGCCTTTTTGAAAATGCTCTTTAAACAACGCGGGTTTAGCCAGTTTATACCCTGTGTGCAGCAAAATAGCCGACAAACAGGACAGGGGAATGGTGTTTAAAAAGCTCGCCAAAAACACCACGCTCAGCAACAACAGCAAACCATGCACAAAACACGATAAGCTGGTTTGAGCTCCCGCGTTGATATTGGCAGAACTTCTGACGATAACGGCAGTAATCGGTAAGCCGCCCAGCATCCCGCTGATAATATTACCCACACCTTGGGCTTTTAATTCCCGATTGGTCGGCGCGAGGCGTTTTAACGGATCTAATTTATCGGTGGCTTCCAAGCTCAATAAGGTTTCCAAGCTGGCAATAATGGCGATAGTAATCGCCACCATGTACAGTTTTGGATTCGCCAGATAACTGAAATCAGGCAGCATGAAATTATTTAAAAAATCACCCGCGTGTTCCGACACAGGCAAACTTACCAGATGTTTTTCACTCACAGCAAAATCAGGCGCGTATTGGGTGGCTAAAAAGTTGTAAGTCACACCCCATACCACTGCGATTAATGGCGCGGGAATCAATTTCAAATAGCTTTTTTTCTTAACCCACGCCGAATCCCACGCAAATAAAATCACCAACGCCACGACACTGATAATGGTCGCGCCTAATGAAAACGCATTCAGCGCATCAAATAACTCATGAAAACTGGACTCGGCCGTTTCCATCATATAACTTTCGTCACCTTCGTAGCTGGTGTCATAACCTGTGGCATGAGGCACTTGTTTAATGATTAAAATCAGACCAATCGCCGCCAACATCCCTTTAATAACTGCCGCAGGAAAAAATGCCCCGATAATCCCCGCGCGTAAAAAGCCAAAAGCCAACTGCAACACACCTGCCAACACACACGCGGTCAATAAGCCCTGAAAACTGCCCAATGTTTCAATGGCGTTAAACACAATCACCGTCAAACCTGCCGCAGGTCCTGACACACTCAGTTGCGAACCGCTGAGCCAAGAGACTATTAATCCGCCGACCATACCTGCAATGAGTCCAGAAAACAGCGGCGCACCCGAAGCCAGTGCCACCCCCAAACAGAGCGGCAATGCCACTAAAAACACCACCAACCCCGCAGGTAAGTCGTCTTTAATATGCCTTACATAATACTGAACGTGCTTGTGAATCATGCTTTGTTACTCCAAAAGTGAAATCGAATAATCATATAATAGCGAATCAATACTAAATAACCCAGTGTTTAGGTTAGCTATTTTAATAGTTGATGTCCAGTACCATCACAACTTATCAGCTACATTGATAAGTTGACGCTAATTAGTAAAAAGTCAGCGTGCATGAGCGACTGAAATCGCCGTTATCTTTGAGACTTCGGTAGTTTATTTATGCTGGTAGACATCAACTACTCTTTAAAAAAACCGCGTCGACGAGCGACTTCAGCAACTTGTTTTTCCATTTTAGTGGAAAAAAACTCAAAGAAAGTGACTCGTTTATAACGAGCGATAATGAGCGCGATGACAAAAAAACTTATGCCAATCGCTGAATTTTTCCATGAGCTTAATTCCCACTGCCCTGACCAAGTGATGGCAACATCAGGCATGACTGGGTAGAGATAATAAATAGGCCATTGATAGCCATCGCCTCCCATTGAACCCGCTAAATCAGCCAGTAAATGTAAATGGAAGGTCAGTAATGAGAGTAAAAATACCGTTAGCTTGGGTTGGCAAAAATAAGCCATCATTCCCGCTATGAATAGCCCTGCAAATAGATTGTGTCCAATGAAGTGGTGATAATCTGTATAGTAGTTACTGTAAATATCAAAGTATAAATTCACTTTATCAAGCAAATAACCCAAACCATCGACATCGGGCAGAATACCTGCCAGTGTAATACCAAGCCGCGCACGACGATCTAGCGGTACGCTGTTGGCGACGACCCAGCTAATAATAAAATGTTGTGGCGGTGTCATATTTTTCCCATCTTAAAAGGTTGTGGTGGTTTAAAACAACCACCCATCGGTGGCTTTGCCGTTTAAAGGCGTTTTTTTGTTTATCGTATTATAAAAATTACTTTTTAATACAGTATGTTATAGCTATTTTTAATCTTGGCATAGCGATTGCTTTTTGGAAAGTAACAATTTTTCTTAAAATGAGGCAAGGTTATGAGTGTCACTACTCTTTCGGAATTACCAAAAACAGGCTTAGCGGGTTTAAAAGAAAACTGGCGCAGCGATTTATTATCAGGTTTCTTAGTCTTTCTTATCGCGCTGCCGCTATGCTTAGGCATTTCGATGGCTTCGGGATTTCCCCCCTCGGCGGGCATTATCACTGCAATTATCGGCGGTGTGCTGGTATCGCGTATCAGCGGCTCTTATGTCACCATTAACGGCCCTGCGGCGGGTTTGATTGTCGTGGTTTACGATGCCGTGCAGTCATTGGGTGACGGTGATGCAATGGCGGGGTATCGTTATACCTTAGCGGCAATTGTTATTGCCAGTGTCATACAAATTTTAATGGGCGTGTTTAAAGCAGGTCGCTTGAGTTCGTTTTTTCCAACCTCCGTGGTACACGGAATGTTGGCGGCTATCGGCATTATCATCATGACCAAACAAATTCATGTCGTGCTGGGAGTCACCCCTGACAAAGGCAGTTTGTTTGCAACAATGGCGCAAATTCCGCACAGTCTGATGAATATGAATCATGAAATTGCCATTATCGGTTTTTCAGGACTGGCTATTCTGATTGCGTGGTCGTTGATTAAAAACAAAACCTTAAAAATGATTCCTGCGCCGTTAGTTGTGGTGCTGGTCGGTATCGGCTTTGCCCGTTATTTCGATTTGGAACACGAGCATTTGTATTTGTTTTTACCCGATGCGCACTTTTTACCACATCATGAAGAAACTATCGGCCCTAAGTTCTTGGTGGCTATTTCCGACAATTTTATGTCCAGCTTTTATTTTCCCGATTTTTCTAAAATTGCCACACTGGAGTTTTGGGAAGCGGTGGTGGCTATCGGCTTGGTCGGTAGTTTAGAAAGTTTATTAAGTGCAATGGCAGTCGATAAGCTAGATCCCTATAAACGCCACTCCAATTTAAACAAAGACTTAACAGCAGTCGGCTTTGGTAATTTACTGGCGGGCTGTGTCGGTGGTTTACCGATGATTGCAGAAATCGTCCGTAGTTCGGCGAACGTCAACAATGGCGCGAAAACCAGTTGGGCGAACTTTTTTCACGGTTCGTTATTATTGTTGTTCGTGGTGTTGTTTCCACGCTTGATACACAGTATTCCCTTAGCCGCACTGGCTTCACTATTGGTATTTACTGGCTTTCGTTTAGCGTCACCGAAAGAGTTTCTCCACGTTCTGCACATTGGTAAAGAGCAGCTCTGTATCTTTGTCATCACTGTTATTGGTGTGATTGCGACTGATTTATTAGTCGGTGTAGCCATCGGTATCGTAGCTGAGCTGATTATTCATTTAATCAACGGTGTTACCTTCAATAATCTGTTCAAAATGCACTTTGACATCAAACAACACAATGCCGATACCATTTATGTGAACATTGATGGTGCGGCAGTGTTTTCTAACTTAATGGCATTAAAAGAAGCCTTGGCTACTATAGAAGCAGGTAAAACCGTGGTGTTTCAACTCAACGATGCCTACCTGCTGGATCATTCTGTGATGGGATTTTTCCATGATTTTCAACATGATTATGAAGCAACTGGCGGTCATTGTGAGTTTTCAGGTCTGGAATATCACGAGCCTTTTTCAGATCATCACTTAGCTGCACGACGCGTGAAACTCAGTTAGTAATCCCCCTCGTTCCCACGCGCCGCGTGGGAATGCAGTTGCAACGCGCCGCGTTGCACAGACCGCAGCGCGGTCTGTATGAATTCCCACGCAGCGCGTGGGAACTAGATGAACGGAATCCAAACCCAGCCCTTCGATAAACTCAGGACAGGGTTTGTACTCCAAGCACACAGAGCATTCATTATGATTCTATTTCTAGCTTATTGCGCAGTGCTGTTCAGCTTTGCCTCTGGTTTATTAGCCTTGCTAAGCAATCAGCGGCAGTGCCTGTTAGCACTACAACAGCGATATTTAAAAACACCTTCCACCTTTATCGACCACTGCTTAGAAGAACATCACTACCCCAATTTTTTACGGCAAGCGGTATTTATTTTACTGGGGTTATCAGGCGTATTTGCGGTATTAGCAGGCTTAAGTGTGCTGATAAGCAACACGGTGGTAACCGACCAAATCCCTTTAGGCTTACCGTGGTTGCCTTGGCATATTCGTTTTGATGCTTTATCGGGGTTTTTCTTTTTAATCATCGGTATTGCCGTCGGCGCAGTCAGTTTATACGGGTCGGGTTACGTCCATCATTACAAAGAACACGAACATCCGTTCGCCGTCTTGGGTTTATTCACGGGTTTATTTGTCACGGGTATGCTGTTGGTGTTACTTGCCGACGATGCCTTTGTGTTCATGATTGCGTGGGAATTGATGTCGGTTGCCAGTTACTTTTTAGTGGCATTTCAACACGAACACGCTGCCAATCGCCGCGCCGCGTTTTTGTATTTGTTAATGGCAGAAGTGGGCGCGTTAGCCATTATTTTAGGCTTCGGCGTGTTGGCGAGTTTTTCTGACGGTTTCACTTTTGATGCCTTGCGCCACGCACAGTTATCAACAACGTGGGCAAGTATCGCCTTTGGTTTGGCGGTGTTGGGTTTTGGTATGAAAGCGGGTATTGTGCCGATTCATGTCTGGTTGCCCGAAGCCCATCCTGTCGCACCGTCGCATATTTCCGCACTGATGAGCGGTGTAATGTTGAAAGTCGCGTTATACGGTTTGATACGCTTTAGCTTTGATTTGCTCGATAAAGTGCAGTGGCAATGGGGCGTGGTGTTATTGGTCATCGGGACGGTGTCGGCGTTGGGCGGTATTTTATACGCCATGATGCAGCCGAATTTGAAACGCTTGCTGGCGTATAGTTCAGTGGAAAATATCGGTATTATTTTCATGGTGCTGGGCTTGTCGATGATTTTCCTCGACAACGGACATCCAGAATTAGCGGCGTTAGGTTTCTTAGCGGCGTTATTCCATGCCTTCAACCACGCGCTGTTCAAAAACCTGTTGTTTTTGGGCGCAGGTATGATTCAGCAACAAACTCACGAACTGAACATTGATATGTTGGGCGGTTTGATTAAAAAAATGCCGCACACCAGTATGGTGTTTTTAGTCGGCTGTATGAGTATTTCTTCCCTGCCGTTATTCAATGGTTTTGTCTCTGAATGGTTGGCATTTCAAACCGCGTTACAAGTGGATGTGTTGGATAACGGCGTGTTGCGCAGTTTAATTCCCGTGTCTGCCGCTGCGCTTGCCTTAACCGCCGCGCTTGCCGCCGCGTGTTTTGTCAAAGTATTCGGCTTGACCTTTCTCGGTGTACCGCGTTCACGACACAGTGAAAAAGCCCGCGAAGTCAAAGATAAAGGCATGATAGCCGCCACTACTTTATTGGCGAGTCTGTGCTTTTTGGTCGGTATTTTCCCCAGTGTGATTATCAGCTTGATTAATCGCGTATCAGGGCAGTTATTGTCGCAATCGGTGGCGAATGACAATGCGTTAAGCTGGTTATGGATTACACCTATCGCTAAATCAGCTGAACAGGCTTCTTATTCACCGATATTGGTATTAATCGGCGCGTGTGTTGCGGGTGGTTTCACCTTCTGGTATTTGCGCCGTAACCCTGAAACCGTATTGCGCCGTGCTGAAACGTGGGATTGCGGGTTTGGTGGTTTAACACCGCATACCCAGTATACCTCCAGCGCATTCACCATGCCGATTCGTCGGATTTTTGCCAAAGCGTGGATTATTGATGAACAAGTCAATAAAGATTTTGATGGTGCGATGAAGCAAAACGTGACCGCTGTGCATTACAGTTTACACATTCAAGACCATAGCTGGCCGTGGCTCTATCAACCGTTAGAACGCGGTGTGAACAATCTCGCCAAACAAGTGGGACGTATTCAAACGGGCAATATCCGTACTTATCTGGGGTATTCGTTTGTTACCTTATTACTGTTATTACTGGTGATTAGCTGATGAATATTTTTCCTATAAAAAGTCGGAGTAAAACAGCTTTAGCTGTTTTTACTCGTTCCCACGCGCCGCGTGGGAATGCAGTCACGGCGCGCCGCGCCCCTCTTTTCACACAGACCGCAGGCGCGGTCAAGACGGCATTCCTTTGCGGCGCGTGGGAACGAGAAAGCGCGAATAAATTCGCGCCTACAGGAGAAACAGCATGAACTGGTTAATCGCTATCTTACAAACCCTGTTATTTGTCGCCTTAGCCCCGTTGTTAGCAGGCTGGTTAAAGTGCTGTAAATGTTTTTTACAGAACCGTAAAGCCCCATCGGTATTACAGCCGTATCGGGATTTACTTAAATTAGTCAATAAACAACCTGTGGTTTCGGAACAGGCTTCGTGGTTGTTTCTTAAAGCACCGTACATTATTTTTTCGGCAACCGTGCTTGCCGCCACCGTCGTTCCGTTGATCGCAGTTGATCTCCCCACCTCAGCAAGCGCGGATGTGATTGTGATGGTGGGATTTTTTGCCTTTGCACGTTTTTTTCTGGCATTGGCAGGATTAGATGTCGGAACAGCATTCGGCGGTATGGGTTCATCGCGTGAAATGACCATTTCGTCACTGGCTGAACCTGCAATGTTAATGGCGGTGTTTACCCTGACGATGACGGCTTCTACGACCAATTTATCATTCGCAATTAGTCACGTTCTGGAACAAGGCTTGGTGTTGCGTCCGTCGTTTGTATTTGCGTTATTCGCGTTGATTCTGGTCGCTGTTGCAGAAACGGGGCGCATTCCTGTGGATAACCCAACCACCCATTTAGAGCTGACTATGATTCATGAAGCGATGATTCTGGAATACAGCGGGCGGCATTTGGCGTTAATCGAATGGGCTAGCCAACTGAAATTGATGCTGTACGGCGTGTTGATTGCCAACATCTTTTTTCCGTGGGGCATTGCGCAAACCTTCTCATTACACGATTTGGGTGTCGGTTTGTTAGCCATTATGGGCAAGCTCGCCGTATTGGCGATTATTCTCGGCATTGCTGAAACAATGGTGGCAAAAATGCGCTTGTTTCGTGTGCAGGAGTATCTCGGTTTTGCTTATTTATTAGGCTTGCTGGGGATGTTAAGCCATATCATTTTGGAGGCTGCACGATGAATATTGAATCTCAGGATTTTTATACGCAAATCATTTTATCAATGGCAGCATTAGTGGGCTTAACTTCCTTCTTGATGCTAGGACAAGGTCGCTTGTTACGCTTGATTTTTGTGTTTGCGGTACAGGGGTTGCTATTAACACTGACGACAGCTTTAGCGGCGTACAGTTTGGACAATCCCCATTTATACATTTCCGCCGTTCTCACCTTGGCACTGAAAGTCATTTTTATTCCGTGGATGTTACGCCGCGAAGTCTTAAAAATGAATCTGCACCGTGATGTAGAAGCGTTAGGCAATCAAACCGCCATGATGTTGGGTGGTGCGAGTTTGATGGTGTTCAGCTACTACGTTCTGCACCCTATCGTCCAAACCACCTCACCTGTGATGCTCAACGCCTTGGCAGTGAGTTTGTCGGTGGTATTACTGGGAATGCTGTTAATGATTTCCCATAAACAAGCCATTGCCCACGTTGTCGGTTTTATGTCGATTGAAAACGGCTTATTTTTCGCCGCGATTGTCGCCACTAAAGGGATGCCGATGGTCGTCGAACTGGGTATCGCCTTTGACGTATTGGTTGCCGCCGTGTTGTTCGGTATTTTCTTCTTTCATATTCGCACCAGCATTGATTCGCTGGATGTGGATTTGCTCAATAAATTAAACGAGGTGGATAAATGATCCCCGCCTATCTGTTATTACTGATTACCTTATCGGGCATTGTGTTCTTCGCTTTATCGGGACACAAACCCAATATGGGCAAAGTCAATGTCTGGTTTAACGCCGTCAGCTTGTTTGCCACGATGTGGCTGGCCATTAACGTGTTTAACAACGGGACGATTTTATCGGCGGATAAAGCCTTTTTAGTCGATTCGTTTAATGTCTATCTGATTGTCTTGACCGCGTTCATCGGCTTGACCACCTCTATCTTTTCCAATCCCTACATGGAACATGAAAAAGACTTGGGCAAACTCACCGCCAACCGCTTGAAACTGTATTACTCCATGTATCAGGGTTTCATGTTGGCTATGTATTTGGTATTGACCACCAATAACATGGGGGTGATGTGGGTCGGGATGGAAGCGGCAACGCTCGCCACGGTGTTATTGGTCAGTTTATACCGCACCCCTGAATCTATCGAAGCAGCGTGGAAATATTTCATCCTGTGCGGCGTGGGTATTGCTCAAGCCCTGTTCGGCACGATTTTATTGTATTACGCCGCCATGCAGATTGGTGACGGTGAAAACGCGCTGTTATGGTCAGAACTGTTTCAACACGCCAGTCAATTAAACCCCGAAGTATTGGAAATTGCTTTTGTGTTTTTGCTGATTGGTTACGGCACTAAAATCGGTCTAGTCCCGCTGCACAACTGGCTGCCCGATGCGCATTCTGAAGGCCCCACGCCCATGTCGGCGGTGTTATCGGGCTTATTGTTGAATGATGCGTTATATGCCGTGGTGCGCAACAAAATGCTGGTGGATGGCGCGACCCATTCCGATATGGCGGGGCATTTGATGATGGGCTTCGGCTTGCTGTCCTTTTTAGTCGGCGCGTTATTTTTGCATCGGCAAAAAGACATTAAACGCTTGTTCAGCTATTCCTCGATTGAACACATGGGCTTGATGACTTTTGCGTTCGGTGTCGGTGGTTCATTGGCGACTTTTGCCGCCCTGCTGCACATGACGGTGCATTCACTGACTAAATCGGCGATTTTCGTGACCGTTGGTCATGCCACTCAAGTGGCAGGTACGCAACGCATGGACAAAATACGCGGACTGATTAAAACCCAACCTAAAATCGGCTGGGGCTTACTCATCGGCACGATTTCGATTGCAGGTTTCCCGCCGTTCGGCGTATTCACCAGTGAGTTTTTAGTGTTACTGGCAACCATGCACAGCTATCCGCTGATGACGTTACCGTTATTACTCGGTATCGGTATCGCCTTTGCAGGTTTATTCCGCCACATACAACCAATGGTATTCGGCGCAAAACCCGAAGGTCAGAATCCAGTGAAAGCCAACTTATTGCCTGTGATGCTGCATCTTGCCTTAGTGTTATGGCTCGGTCTGGCGATTCCAACTTTTTTAGCGCACTGGTTTTCACAAGCGACTGTTTTAATTTCAGGGAGTAGCCCGTTATGAATTGGACAAGCACATTTTTAACTCAGCAAGTCAATTGGTTAGATGCCGAAATAAGCAAACCCATCGGTGAATATATCGGTGTTACCCGTCATTCGCCGTTGCATAGCGTCGCCGTGTGGCAAATTGAAGATAAACATTGGCAACAGTTCGCCGTCACCGCAAAAGCAGACAATGTGCGCTGGGTGGCAGGTTGGGCAGAACACGCGGATCGCCAATTCATCGTCAACGCCAAATTTGAAAAAAACGGTGTTTATGTGGTGTTGCGCACGGTGATTAATGTTGTGAAACCTGAACTGCCTACACAAGCAACTGTGTATCCAGCGGCAAATCGTAGTGAACGCCACAGCCAAGATATGTTCGGCATCAAATTTATCGGACACCCCGATAATCGCCGCTGGACACGTCATCAGGCATGGGACAAACACCAGTATCCGTTGCGCAAAGACTTTCCTGCACACGGCGAACCCGCTGAGATTACCCCGCCCGATATGCACTATGACTTTATCAAAGGTCACGGCGCAGGTGTGTATGAAATTCCTGTCGGCCCCGTTCACGCAGGCATTATTGAACCCGGTCATTTTCGCTTTCTAGCGGTGGGAGAGTTGATTTTGAATCTCGAAGAACGCTTGGGCTATGTGCATAAAGGCATCGAAAAAATCGCCGAAGGCAGAACACCCGAAGGCTTGGCACGCTTGGCAGGACGGATTTCAGGCGATACTACCGTGAGTCATTGCTGGGCGGCGTGTATGGCAATGGAACAGGCAGCCGAGGTCACCGTTCCTCGTCGCGCACTTTTCATACGCGGCATACTTGCCGAGCGCGAACGCATCGCCAATCACCTCGGCGACATGGGCGCGATTTGTAATGATGTCGCGTTTACGTTTGCGCAAATGCAGTTCACCCGTTTGCGTGAATTGTGGTTGCGTACCAATGCCACGGTGTTCGGACATCGCTTATTAATGGACGTGATTATTCCCGCTGGTGTCAGTCGTGATGTTTCAGAAGCGTCGTGTGCGTTACTGCAACAAGACATTGTTTGGCTGAGAAAAGAACTCACCAGCATCATGACCGCCATAGATTTGAATTCTTCGTTAGAAGACAGGTTATACACAGCAGGTTATTTATCCCCAGAAATAGCGGCGGCATTCGGTACGGTCGGTTATGTCGGTCGCGCCAGTGGACAGGACTTTGATGTGCGTCGTGATGCCACTTACCCGCCTTACGATCAAGTGAACTTTAAAGTCGCATTAGAAGATCAAGGCGATATTGCCTCACGATTCTGGATACGCCACAAAGAAATCATGGCATCGTTAAAATTGATTGAGCAATTTATTAAACTCCTGCCCGAAGGTGACATTACTACCGAATGGCTCACACCCGCCATAGACAACGAAGGCTTAGGTATCGTCGATGGCTTTCGCGGTGAAATTATCAGTTATGTGCGTTTTGCTGCCGACAATAAAATCGCCCGTTTTTACCCCAGAGACCCCAGTATTTTAAATTGGCCTGCGTTGGAAAAACTGGTGCTGAATAATATCGTGCCTGATTTTCCCGTCTGTAACAAATCCCTGAATGGCTCGTATTCGGGCAATGATTTATAGGAAAACACTATGCTGCGCTTATTTAAAAAAATCCTGACCACAGGAATTGTCACCGAAAAATACACAGCCCCTAAAGACGCAGAACTGGAATCATTAGGAATTGCAATAAAACGCCGTATTGATAAACAATTTTCGGGCAGTATTGCGATTCGTCAAGTCGATGCAGGTTCGTGTAATGGCTGTGAATTAGAAATTCACGCCTTGAATAATCCGTTTTATGACATTGAGCGGTTTGGTATTCATTTTGTCGCCTCGCCGCGTCATGCCGATGTGTTATTAGTCACAGGTCCCGTATCACGTCACATGCAAACCGCGTTATTACGCACTTATGAAGCTACGCCCAACCCAAAATGGGTGGTCGCAGTCGGTGATTGCGCAGTATGCGGCGGGGAATTCGGGCAGTCTTATGCCAGTTGCGGTGCGGTATCCAACGTTATTCCTGTTGATGTCACTATCAGCGGGTGTCCACCGACACCGCTGGCATTAATGAAAGGTTTATTGGGATTATTAGAGCGGTAATGCCCAAGCGATGTTAATGACTGCCAGTCCTTCAGAGGACTGGCAGTCATGCTCAACAGTAAAAACCAGATATTTAATTTTAGAGCAATGCGATAATCCAACATTTACAATCACTACCCAAGGTGTTTACATGAACCCCCTGCTTTATCATCCTGCCAAACTGCGCGGCTTAGCCTTTTTAGGGCTGTTGACTATGGCTCTCGCTATTTTAGGCGGTATGATTTGGCGCACCAATCATCACTTTGAAACCGTGCTGTCTTATGTGGATTATTCGCACCGTATTCAGAATGTCTCCGTGGGCTTGCAACAATTATTAATCGGTAATTTGATTGAAGAGCCGCATAAACCTGTCATGCTCACCAAAACCTTGAGCGACATGGATGAACTGATGGCGGACAACCGCTATTTATCCGACTCCACCAAACACAATTTAAGTGCGGTACGCGATATGCTGACCGACGTGGGCAAACTGAACAGCAAAGAAAAAAACGCCCATTTAATCGCCGCGCTGAAAATCATGAGCGAAACCCTCGACCACGAAGCCTTGTATCGTGAACAATTACTGGAAGACATTAATTTCGATACCCAGAACGAACTGTATATCTCTCTAGTCACCTTTGTCATTATTCTGCTGGGCGCGATACTGTTTTTATACTTTCGGATTCTGCATCCGCTGCATGATTTACGCCGCTTATTAGAACGCTTAACCGAAGAAAATTTCACCCCGATTACCACCGACCATCTGGATCCTCTGTTATTGCCTGTGTTTAACAGCTATAACGAAATGGTCGCACATTTAGCTGAACTGGAAGAAGCCAAACGCCTGTATGCGCAATCCTTACAACGCGAAGTCCGCATTGCTACGCAAGCTCTGTTAGAACAACAAGCCAGTTTAGCCAGAGCGGAACGCCTTGCCGCTATCGGTGAAGTCGCCGCTGAATTGGCGCATGAAATCCGCAATCCCTTGGCGGGTATTCAAATGGCATTCAATAATTTACGCCGTGAAATTGATGACCAGTTTCAATGTGAGCGTATGGAGCTGATTAGTTCAGAACTAAAACGCCTCGCCTCCTTGCTGAACGATATGCTCAATCAAAGCAAACACACGCCTGAAATTGCCAGTGATTTTGATATGACCATTCTGATTAACGACTTGGTGAAATTAACCCGCTATCAAGTGCCAGAAAACATTCAACTGGACATTAATGCCCCCCCTTCCCTGCTTGTGCATTTACCCGAAAGCGGGCTGCGGCAGATATTATTGAATTTAATTTTGAATGCCGTCCACGCGCTGGACGGTGGCGAGGGGCGTATTGTGATAAAAGCCCACGCCGATACGTTGGGCTTAGCCATTGATGTGCTGGACAATGGCTGCGGCTTTTCTCAGGATATGCTGGATTACGGCATCCGTCCTTTTCGTACCAGCCACACACAAGGCACAGGCTTGGGTCTGGCAATGGTGCAACGCTTTATCAAAAATATGGGCGGTGTGATTAAACTGAGCAATCAACAACCACATGGCGCGTGTGTCACCGTATTGCTGCCGTATAACTGTTTATTAAGAGTACCGAAATGATAGAAACCTTACTGATTATTGAAGATGAAAAACTCTTGGGAATGGAATTATCCCGTCACTACCGCCAACTGGGCTGGGAGGTGGTATTAGCCAGCACATTGGCAGAAGCCAAAACTATCTTATGCAAAAAACGCATTGAACCGTTGCTCATTTTGTCCGATATGAATTTACCCGATGGTAACGCGCTGGATTTTATGGAAACCCATAAAAAACAGGTCAATTATGCGGAATGGTTATTTTTAACAGGCTACGGCAATGTACCTGATTCCGTCCGTGCGTTACGCTTGGGTGCGTATGATTTTTTAGAAAAACCCTGTGATTTGGATCGCTTGGATTTAATCGTTGCCAGTGCGGCGCGTAGTGCATCCATACAACGCCGCGTTATCGACCAGACCAAACAGGAACATCGACGGTATTCGCCTGAAGCCTACCTCGGTCATAGTCAACAAGCGCAAAGCATTCGCCAGTTATTAACCAAATTAACCGAAGTGCCGTTCAGTGCGTTAATCATCGGCGGTGAAAGTGGCACGGGCAAAGGCTTGGCGGCGCGTATTCTGCATTATGGCGGCTCACGCGCCCTGCAACCGATGATAGAAGTTAATTGCGCCGCCCTGCCGCGTGAATTATTGGAATCGGAATTATTCGGTCATGAACCGGGGGCATTTACGGGCGCGTCGAGTCGGCATCGTGGCTTACTCGAACAAGCCGACGGCGGCACGTTGTTCATGGATGAAATCGGGGAAATGCCGCTGGATTTACAGGCGAAATTACTAAAAGTCATCGAAGACCATAAAGTACGTCGTTTAGGCGGCGAAAAAGAAATCAACGTCAACGTGCAGATTATCGCGGCAAGCAACTGTGATTTAGAAAAAATGGCGCAAGAGGGTAGTTTTCGCGCCGATTTGTATCACCGTTTAAGCGTGTTCCGCCTGATTTTGCCGCCGTTGCGTGAAGCGGTAGAAGACCTCGATGAATTAGTGCCGTTATTTGTCGCTGAATACAATGCCAAAGCAGGGCGGCAGGTACGGCATATTCCCGATGAAGTATGGCATAAACTTAAAGCCCACGACTGGCGCGGCAATGTCCGTGAATTACGCAACGTCATTGAACGCTGTGTATTGTTTGCCGACGGCGATACCTTTCCCATCCAATGGTTACAACTGCCCAGACAAGCAGTGCTGGACAAAGCCGAGAGTGATAACAATGCCATTTATTTACCTTTAGACGGCAGTATGGCGTTGGATGATATGGATAAATTTATTATCAAAACCGCGCTGGAACGCGCTGATAATAATTTAACTGCCGCCGCCCGTGCCTTAGGTGCGACGCGGGAAACCTTACGCTATCGGGTGAAAAAATATAATTTGAACAGCGTGGAGTGATTTCCTCGTTCCCACGCGCCTGCGTGGGAATGCAGTAGAGACGCGCCGCGTCTCGCACCGCAGCGCGGTGCAAAAGCATTCCCACGCAGCGCATGGGAACGAGAACAGCTATTTTATTCCTGTGTTTTTTGTAATTTCTTTTGCACAACGTGGACAATCATCGGCATGAAGGACACGAACACAATACCCAGCACGATTTTTTCAAAATGGACTTTCACCCATTCATTAGAACCTAAGAAATAACCTGCTACCGTTAAACTGGTGACCCACAAACTCGCACCCAGCACACAGAACAGCAGATACTTACCGTATTTCATACTGCCTGCACCTGCAACAAACGGCGCGACCGTGCGGATAATCGGCACGAACCGCGCGGCAATCACCGCTTTGCCGCCGTGTTTATGATAAAACTGCTCGGTTTCCACCAGATATTCATGTTTAAAAAACAGTACGCGCTCCCGTTTTCTGATGAAGCGGCTAAAATGCTTGCCGACATAATAATTGACATTATCGCCCAGCAACGCCGCACCAATCAGCAACGGAATAATAATCTGTAAATCCAGCTGCCCTGTGGAGGATGCCAATAAGCCGACGGCAAACAACAGCGAATCCCCCGGCAATATCGGCATGACGATCAGCCCCGTTTCGACAAAAATAATCAACGCCACCACGAAATAGGTCAGAGTTTGGTAATGGGTTAAAAAATCCTGCAAAGTCGCCAGCGGGTCTTTGAGTAAATGCAATAAGAAATTAATGATGTCCATAATAAAATAGTCAGTGCCTGTGTACGCCGTGTATACGACAAAAGAGGAAGAAAAACCTGAAAATATAAGCGAAAATTGTACCATTTAACCCCATTGTGAGCGAACCGCCATGCACCCTGAATTGCTTAAGCTGGAAAGAACCTTGAGTCCGTCCGTACTGACTAAAGTCGATGATGCGTTGCTGGATAAGTATCAGGTGGAATTATGGATTAAGCGGGATGATTTATTACACCCGATTATGTCAGGCAATAAATGGCGTAAATTAAAATACAGTCTGAATCACGCGCTGAATGTGGGCGCGGAGTCGCTTATCAGCATGGGCGGCGCGTATTCCAATCATTTACACGCACTCGCCTACACGGGCAAGCGGTTGGGGCTGAAAACCATCGGACTGATTCGCGGTGAACCAGCGGCAACATTAACGCCCAGCTTATCGGATATGCAGGCGTGGGGCATGGAACTGCGCTTTGTGTCGCGTTCTGAGTATCGTGTGCTTCGGCAGTATAAACACTGGGATGCGTTACCCGATTTAAGCGCAGGGCAATACTGGCTGCCCGAAGGCGGTGCGCAAACACTGGCATTGCAAGGCGTGGCGGAATTGGTACAGGAGATTGATATAGCTTATGACACGCTGTGTGTCGCGTGCGGCACGGGTGCGACCTTGGCGGGTCTGGTGAATGCAGTGCCTGATAAGGTGTCGGTGCTGGGGTTTGCCGCCTTAAAAAATGCGGGCTTTTTAACGGCAGATGTGAATGCGTTATTAGTGCGTCCGCGTGCCAACTGGCACATCAATCTGGATTATCATTGTGGTGGTTTTGCCAAAACCAATGCCGAATTACTGGCATTTATGGACGAGTTTGAAGCCCGCACACAGATTCCCTTAGAACCTGTGTACACGGCAAAAATGCTGTACGGTCTTTATGACTTGATTCAAAAACGCACGTTCCAACCGAAGCAGCGCATTATTGCCCTGCATACAGGCGGCTTACAGGGTAGGCGGACAATACAGCGTTAGTCATCGTGGTGTTTGTTTTTGTGCTGCCCTTTGTGCTTGCCATTATCATGATGCTCGTTGTACTCATGATGGTGATGACTCTCACTATATTGCGGCTGCGCATAATAAGTGTTGCGCTGTTGTTGATAGCCTTGCTGATACGGTTGCTGATAATGACCATTGACATAAACAGGACGCGGCGCAGACGGCGCGGTATTAACGCCATAAGGGATGTAATGATTAACATCGTAAGCAGTACAGGCAGTCAGCAGCAAGGGTAAAGTAAGCAGCAGTATTTTGTTCATCGTTATCTCCTGATAAGGTATTTTGATTCAATACTAAAGCATCATAACTGAATGCCGACTGAATAGCCTGATAACAAACAAGCCCCTTGCGGGGCTTGTTGATAACTTATCAGTTGTTTGCACAAAGTCTGCGGCTATAAACCACTCAAACCCGCCAGATTTTAAAGACCTCGCAGGTTTATTTATACTGTCGAACTTAACGCATTACGCAAGCCAGAGTGAATCCGCTCACAGACCTGCGGTGTTAAGACTGTGTGCAGTCACACCGACCAGTTCCACCAGTGTGTCAACAGCACCGCCATCCTGAAAGACATAAGTATCCGCGCCAGACACAAACGGCACAGTATCTATGCCTTGATGGGCGTACTCTTTGACCGCATCGCCGACAGTGTAGAGGTAACCCGCCAAGCCGTTAAAAACATCATTGTCCGCTGTACTCATCAGTTTATCGTTGCCGACAGATTCCGTGACACTGCTTTGCACAATATCAATCACCAGCGTTTTACTGTCCGTCAGTTGACCGTCCGATACGGTCACGGTAAACGGGCTGATAGCATCGACACTTAACGCTTCCATAGCCGCGCTATCAGGGATAAAACCATACGCGCCCGTCGCTTTAGTAACGGTCAAGATTCCATAAGCATTGCTCATAGAAATGTAATCTGTGCCTGTTCCGCCGACAATACCGTAGGTTAAGCTGTCATTATCAGCATCACCGGCAACTAACGAACCTACCACAGGTGCAAAGTTATCCACAAATGCCGTATCCGTGTAATGAATAGCGTCTGGTGCGGTGAGAATGGGGGCGTGATTTTGACTTGGTGGAGGGATAATCGGCGCAGTAATGTCGATGGTCGCCTGCACAGGCACAGCAGATTCCAGACCGCCGTTATCTTTCGCCACGACGGTAAACGCATTCAGTGTACCGTTCGCATTGGTGTCTGGAGTCCAATAGGCTTGATGGGTCGCATCAACCGTATTGTTTGTCAGCGCATCCCAAGGGGTAGCCGTTGCAGCAGATAAACCGATGCTTAATGCCCCACTGCTGACCGCTTTAACAACAAACGCATCCACCGTACCATCGGTATCCGCTTCATCGCCTTTGGCTTGCAAATCAGCAAAACCGACCGTCACAACACTGTTTTCAGTGCCTGTATTCACAGGTTCGGAGAACGTTGTCAGCGTAGGGGCGTTATTGGCTATGCTGTTGATTTCGATAATACCTGCAATCTGCGTATCACCCGCTATGTCATTCCATAAACCATTGCTATATTGTTGTGCGTAATGCTCATTACCGCCAGAATTATTGGGTTCATCTGCATTCCAATTAGTATAAGCCGCTGTTTCGCCGCTGATCCATTGAAACGTCCCCGCAGTGACTTGATCGGTATAGCCAATCCAGCTACTGGTGACAAACGTGGCTGCCAACCATGCCTGTTCCGCCGCATCATTAATCGTAACCAGATTGCCGCCCATGCTGACCGCTTGATTTTGCGCTTCCTGCCAAGTGAGTGCGTCACTCAGCAAGTAGGTATGACCGTTATAAGTAAACGTTGAATTTTCCATGATACACCTCCTGATAATTTGAAATTCTCAATGCCTTGGTGTGACATTAACGAAGTCACTCTCGGCAGTTCGACTTTCCAAATACTTGGATTCGCAACTTTCCGTCCCTGACTCACATCAGGTTTAGCTTTGGACAAACTTAACTATCAATTTAATCAGTCTGCGCTGAAACCATCGAAAAAACAAGCATTTTACCTTGATAATTTTCGGGTATTTAATGGGTATTAAAAATACCCGACATCACCTGTCGCGCTCTTTGCAGGGTGTAACCGATGTTACGCATGAAACACAATAGTCCACGAAAAGCACGAAAGGCACGAAAAAAATCAACCTCTGTGATTCGGAGTCCAAAATACGTTTTGGCGGTTTTCAATCCGTCCAAGTCTTGCCTTGGACTCCTAAACAAGTCAGGTTAAATCGGTTGCAACCGCCTGAACAACTGGCAGTCATCAATAATACACCACTCAAAAACACAGGCTTGGCTCATTACCAACGACCACCTTATTATGTTTTACTCTTTTTCGTGCTTTTCGTGTCTTGCGTGGACAAAAATGTTCTTGTACATAACATTCAGTGTATAAATAAAGTTCTTTTCACCCTTATTGCATTACCCATGAAAGTCATTCTCACCGAAAAACCCGCCGTCGCACGCAGTATCGCCAGTTGTTTACACATTAATCGCAAACACGACGGTTATTTTGAAGGCAACGGCTATCAAATCGTGTGGGCGTTCGGGCATTTGGTGGAATTAAAAGAACCCGATGACTACAAGCCTGAATGGAAACGCTGGACGCTGGACTCGTTGCCGATAATTCCTGAGCAGTTTGAGCTGAAAGCCAAAGACGATGCGGGTGCGCAAAAACAGCTTAACCTCATTAAACGCCTGTTCAGTAACGCCACAGACATTATCTGCGCGACCGATGCGGGGCGCGAGGGTGAATTAATTTTCCGTTACATTCTGGCGTGGTCAGGCTGTGAACATAAACCATTGAAACGTTTGTGGATAAGTTCCCTCACTGATGAAGCGATACAAAAAGGCTTTAGCCAACTGCAAGACGGACAAGCGTATCAAGGCTTATACCGCGCGGCAAAATGCCGAAGTGAAGCCGATTGGATAGTCGGTTTAAATGCCACGCGCTTGTATACGCTGAAATTCGGGCAACAAGGAAGATTGTGGACGTTGGGGCGGGTGCAAACGCCAGTCCTCGCGATGATTGTGCAGAAAGATTTAGAAATTTCAGACTTTATCCCCAAAGATTTTTGGGAGCTGCACAGTTTGTATCGCGAGGTGGATTTTCAATACACAGGCGGGCGGTTTGATACTAAAGCCGCCGCCGAAACCCTAGCCGCACAACTGACGGGCTTTGATTTAGTCATTACCGCCGTTAATGGCAAACGCGAACAAATTTATTCGCCGTTATTTTATGATTTAACCGATTTACAAAAAGATTTAAACATCCGTTATGGCTACACCGCCGACCAAACCTTAAGCATTGCCCAAGCCTTATACGAGAAAAAACACATCACTTATCCGCGTACTGACAGCCGTTATCTCAGCAACGACATGAAAGCGGGCATCAAGCCGTTATTGGAAAAACTGCGCATTCACTTTGCCGCGCAACTCGCACCGTTAGCCGTTGATAAGCTCAGCCTGAGTAAACGTTATATCAACGATGCTAAAGTCACCGATCACCACGCCATTATTCCCACCACCCTGCTGCCGTCCAACCTGACCGACGACGAATACAAAGTGTATGCGGCGATTGTGTTACGTTTTATCGCCGCCTTTTATCCGCCCTGTATTCGGCACATCACCACCGTACTGGCAACGGTAGATACGGAAAAATTCAAAGCCACAGGCACGATTATCGAAGCATTAGGCTGGCAGGAATTGTATAAAAACGACCGCGCCAGTTCAGAAAAAGACGTGAAAATTCTGCCGCCGTTTGTCCAAGGCGAAACAGGTGCGCAACTTCCCAGTATCACCCAAGGCAAAACCACGCCGCCCAAAGCCTACAACGAAGCCACCTTATTAGGCATGATGGAATCAGCGGGCAAAACCTGTGACGATGACGCATTGAAAGAAGCCTTGAAAGAAAAAGGACTCGGCACACCTGCGACCCGCGCGTCAATTATCGAGACTTTAATCAGCCGCCATTACATTACGCGCCAGAAAAAAAACCTGATTAGCACCGACTCAGGACGGCAATTAATCGCATTAATCAGCAATGACAGCCTGAAATCCGCCGCACTGACCGGCGAATGGGAAGCCAAGCTGAAAAAAATAGAACACAACGATTATGACCCCGATGTGTTCATGGCAGAGATTCGCTCATTCACCCAGAAAATCAAACACGAAGCCGATAAGCCCTTGTATGACACCAGCCGCTTCGGTGATTGCCCCTTGTGTCAGCACCCGATTATCGAAGGCAGAAAAGGCTACGGTTGTAGCGATTGGAAAAACGGCTGTACGTTCGTATTATGGAAACAGCTGTACGGCGTGCCGATTGATAAAGACCTCGCCTGTGAATTATTGCAAACCAGACAAACCCTGAAAGCCTACGCCATTAAAGTTGATGACGCGGTATTTAACGCCCGTTTAACACTCGATAAACAGGGCATCATCGGCTATCAGCGACAGGAAAATTCAGCGGCACAAGCCGTTAGCAACGCACTGGCAGACTGCCCATTATGCAACGGTAAAGTCATCGAAACCGCCAAAGCCTACGGATGCAGCGAATGGCGCAACGGCTGCAAACTGGTCATCTGGAAAACCATTGCTCATAAAAAAATCACCCTCAGCATGGCGAAAAAATTATTATCCAAAGGCGAAACAGGCGTTTTAACAGGCTTCAAATCCAATAAAGACACCGAGTTCTCGGCGAATTTAAAGCTGGTGAATGGCAAAGTGGAAATGGATTTTGCAGCGCAAGCAAGCGCGACAACAGCAATGTTAAAATAAACTGATTTTTTATTTTTGCGAGACTAGGAAAGCAACGATAATAGCGTCATTGTTAATTTAATGTAGAGAGAAAAAATGAGTAATGTCTTTAGTTTTGTTGGAACGTGCGGCAGAGATGCCGAAGTCCGTTATTTACCTTCTGGGCAGGCGGTGTTGAACGTGAACCTTGCAAATAACATCGGATTTGGGGATAAACAACAAACCTTATGGGTTCGCGTCGCCTTATGGGGCAAAAGAGCAGAAGGCAACCTGAAAACCTTCCTCGTCAAAGGTCAGCAGGTGTTTGTCTCTGGCGAATTAACCATGAGCGAATACAAAGCCAACGACGGCACAATGCGAACTGCTTTGGAACTGAACGCCAATATCCTTGAGCTGGTCGGCAAACGAAATGAAGGGGGTCAACCGCAACAAAACTACCAACCTGCCCCACAAGCCAACTATCAATCAGCACCCAGCGGCGCACCGTCACAGTCATACACTCCCGCGCCTGCACAACAACCCAGCGGCAGTCATGATAATTTTGACGCGCCTTATGATGATGATATTCCGTTCTAAGATAACGGGTTAAACCTGTTACGATATAATGACTGCCAGTCTTTTACAGGACTGGCTCTCATGCTCAACAGTAAAAACAGTCAATTGTAATGAGTGATCGCTATAATCAAATCGTCTCATTGCCCACTACTCGACCATTTATACAGATGCACAAAAAACTACGTCTCTTTAGGACGGGGATAGATAGCCGCCTTTTCAATGCGCACACCCCAACTTTAAGCGTAAAATAGCACTCATGAAACCAATAATCAAAACCCTTTCAGTCAGAGTCCGCGACAAGCACGCAAAACAATTGCGTCAATGGGCTTTTGAAGTTAATCAGGTGTGGAACGCGGCTAATGCGGAATCCGCTGAATTTTCGTGGGTGGGAATTCCAGAAGTCGGTTTCATGAATTGCAAAACCTCTGAATTCGATTTAAACAAGTCGTTAGTTGGCATTCGAACTGAGCGAAACATGACTATCGGAGCGGCAACCGTACAGTCAGCCATTGCGCAACACGCAAAATCACGCAAACAACTCAAGAAAAACAAGTTGCATTGGCGTTGCTCAGGTGGAGCTAAAAAAGCACTTGGATGGATACCATTCAAAGCCGCTGGTGTTAAATGGGTAAATGGTTGCGTGAAATTTTGCGGGCAGTTTTTTAAAGTCTATGATTCTTACGGACTTAGTCAATTTGAACTGGGTACAGGTTGCTTTAGCGAGGATTCACGCGGTCGGTGGTATTTCAATACCACCGTGAAAGTTGAGCCCATTCTTAGGCAAGCTGAAGGTGGTCAAGTTGGGATTGATTTAGGGCTGAAAACCACGGCGACTTGTTCAAATGGCGATAGCTTAGAGCGGCACGATTGCTACCGAAACTTAGCGTTAAAACTGGGCAAAGCACAGCGGGCTAAGGACAAAAAGCGCGTTAAAGCTATTCACGCCAAGATAAAGAACACCCGTAAGGACACGATCCACAAATTCACCAACAAAATTGTTCGTGAAAACAGTTTAATCATCGTTGGCAACGTCAGCAGTCAGAAACTCGCAAAAACCAAAATGGCTAAGTCCGTTTTAGATGCAGGCTGGTTCATGCTGAAAACACAACTTGAATATAAGTCGATAGCGACGCAAGGCGTGTTTTTAGAAGTCAACGAAAGCTACACTACCCAAACCTGCTCGTGTTGCGGGCTAATATCCGCAAGTAGTCCGAAAGGTAGAGCAGGTTTGCGAATAAGAGAATGGGCTTGTGCCGAGTGTGGTACTACGCATGATAGAGATATTAATGCGGCTAAGAATATTCTCGCGCTTGGGCATAAGCGTCTAACAGTAGGAATCCCTCTGCTTTAGCGGGGGGGAGGATGTCAAGAAGTTGGAAGAAAATAAAGCAAGCACCTTTCGTTGGCGAACTTGGTTGCTTCTGGTGCTTGTCGCCGTTGCCGCCGCTTATTATGTTATTAAACCTTTCAATGGCGACAACGACGGAAAACCAGACACTGCCAAGAACGGCGAAGCACCGCGCGGTAAGGAGGGCAATAAAAAAGACAAACTCATCTCCTCCGTAACCGCCGAACCTGTCACACTGGCTGATGTGCCTGTTTATTTGAACGGCTTGGGATCGGTCACAGGCTTACGCACCGTCACCGTGAGATCACGCATTGATGGTGAACTGCTTCATGTGCATTATAAAGAAGGCGCGATAGTCAAAGAGGGCGAGTTACTCGCCGAAATTGACCCGCGTACCGCACAAATTCAACTCATGCAGGCAGAAGGGCAATTACTGCGTGATGAAGCCTTGTTAAAAAATGCCCAACTGGATGCAGACCGCTACAAAACCTTATTGGCGCAAGACTCTATCGCCTCGCAACAAGTTGCCACCCAAGAATCACTGGTTAAACAATACCAAGGCACAGTCACTACCGACAAAGCCCTAGTCGCCAATGCCAAACTGCAACTGAGCTACACACGCATTACCGCACCGATTAGCGGACGGTTAGGCTTACGCTTAGTCGATCAGGGCAATATGATTAAAGCCTCCGATGCCACAGGACTGGCGGTCATCACCCAAGTGCAGCCCATTTCGGTGGTGTTCACCTTACCTGAAGATGCTGTTCCCGCTGTGATGCAGCAGAGTACACAAGGTAAAACCCTGACGGTAGAAGCCTTTGATCGCGGCGGCAAAAACAAACTCGCCACAGGGCAGTTATTAGCCATAGATAATCAAATCGACACCAACACAGGCACGGTGAAATTAAAAAGTCAGTTTGCCAATACCGATAACGCCTTGTTTGTGAATCAGTTTGTCAATGTGCGAATGCTGATGGATACCCTGCACGCCGTCCCCGTGATTCCCAGCTCAGCGGTACAAACAGGCGAAAAAGGCACGTTTGTCTATGTGCTGAAAGACGACCAAACCGTCACCGTGCGCCCTGTGAAACTGGGAACGGTGGATGGTGAAAAAGTCACGGTACTGGAGGGACTGAAAGCGCAGGAATTGGTGGTGATTGACGGCACGGATAAATTACGCGAAGGGGCAAAAGCGAAACGAGTCACCAATAATCCCAGCGATGCAACACCCGCACCCGAAGCCGCGACTGGCAATAAAGACTCCAAGCGGAAGCGTGACAAATGAGGGCAATTTTTCTAGTTTATCCTCTCGCTCTCGTTCCCACGCGCCGCGTGGGAATGCAGTGGCAACGCGCCGCGTTGCGTAATACCAAAGCCTACACAACACTATTTTCTCGTTCCCACGCGCCGCGTGGGAATGCCGTTAAGACCGCGCTGCGGTCTGCTACTCAGGCGCGTGGATACGAGTTATTTACATGAACCCATCCCGCCTCTTCATTCTCCGCCCCGTCGCCACTTCGCTGTTAATGTTCGCCTTATTAATAGCGGGCATTTTGGCGTATCGGCAACTGGCTATTTCCGCCCTGCCGCAAGTTGATTACCCGACCATTCAGATTGTCACGCTCTATCCAGGAGCGAATCAGGACGTGATGTCGTCGTTAATCACGTCGCCGCTGGAACGGCAGTTCGGACAATTGGCAGGCTTGACACAAATGTCATCGACCAGTTCGGGCGGTGCGTCGGTGATTGTGTTGCAGTTTAATCTGGAACTGCAACTCGATATTGCCGAACAGGAAGTACAGGCGGCAATCAACGCGGCAAATAATTTCCTGCCCAAAGATTTGCCGATGCCGCCGATTTATAACAAGGTCAACCCTGCCGACGCGCCCATTTTAACCTTGGCGGTGCGTTCCAAAACCCTGCCTCTCACCAAAGTAGAAGATTTAGTTGATACCCGTTTGGCACAAAAACTGGCGCAATTGTCAGGCGTGGGCTTGGTCAGTATCAGCGGCGGTCAACGCCCAGCGGTGCGCATTCAGGCAAATCCTGCCGCGCTGTCGGCTTACGGCTTGAGTCTGGAAGATGTGCGCACCGCGATTGCTAATGCCAACGTCAACCAACCCAAAGGGATGTTTGACGGCGCGACCCGCTCTGCGACCATCGACGCTAACGATCAACTACGCTCTGCCGCTGAATATAAAGCCTTGATTATTGCCTATCGGGACGGACGACCTATCTCATTAGCCGATGTTGCCGACACCACCGATGCCGCCGAAAATGTCCATTTAGCGGCGTGGGCAAACGGCGAAGCGGCGGTGGTGGTCAACATTCAACGCCAACCGAACAGCAATGTCATTGAAGTAGTTGACCGCATTAAACAACTGTTGCCGCAACTGCAAGAATCCCTGCCCAGCGACGTAAGCGTTGAGGTGTTGACCGACCGCACCACCACCATTCGCGCCTCGGTCAATGATGTGCAACATGAACTCATGCTCGCGCTGGTGTTGGTGGTACTGGTGATTTTTCTGTTCTTGCGCAACGTGTCGGCAACGTCGATACCCGCGCTGGTCGTGCCGCTATCCTTGGTCGGTACATTCGCCATCATGTACTTGGCAGGTTTCAGTATCAATAATTTAACGCTGATGGCGTTGACCATTGCCGCAGGTTTTGTGGTTGATGATGCCATTGTGGTAATTGAAAATATCAGCCGCTACATTGAAGAAGGTGACACGCCATTACAGGCGGCGTTAAAAGGCTCTGAGCAGATTGCTTTTACCATTATTTCGCTGACTTTTTCGCTGGTCGCGGTGTTGATTCCGCTGTTGTTTATGGGCGATGTGGTCGGGCGATTATTTCGGGAATTTGCCATTACCTTGGCGGTGGCGATTTTAATTTCCGCAATTATTTCCCTGACGCTTACGCCGATGATGTGCGCGAAAATTCTGCGCCCTGTCGATGAAGCCAAAGCAGGTTGGTTTTATCGGGTTAGCGGACAGTTTTTACACAACTTAACCGAAAGCTACGGTACGGCACTGCGCTGGGTATTGAATTATCAGGGCTTGACGTTACTGATAGCGGCGGCAACCTTGGCGTTGACGGTGTTTTTATACCTCATCGTGCCGAAAGGCTTTTTTCCTGTGCAGGACACGGGCGTTATTCAAGGCATATCCGAAGCCCCGCAAAGTATTTCCTTTACCGCAATGGCGAAACGGCAACAAGCACTCGCGGCAGTGGTACAAGCCGATGAAGCCGTTGCCAGCGTGTCGTCGTTTATTGGTGTCGATGGCATTAATGCCACGCTGAATTCAGGGCGGATACTCATCACCTTGAAACCGTTGGAGGTGCGCAAAATCAATGCGACCGCCGTTATCAATCGCCTAAAACCCAAACTCGCCGAAGTCGAAGGCATCACTCTATATCTGCAACCCTCACAAGATTTAACCATCGAAAACCGCGTCAGTCGCACTCAATATCAATTCACTCTGGAATCAGTATCCGCCGAAGAATTGAGCCTATGGACAGACAAACTGGTGACCGCATTATCACAGTTACCCCAACTTACCGATGTCGCCAGTGATGCACAAAATAAAGGTTTGCAGGTGTTTGTTGACGTAGACCGCAACGCCGCCAGTCGCATGAGCGTAAGCATGACTGCGATTGACAACACGCTTTACGATGCTTACGGGCAGCGGTTGATTTCCACGATGTTCACCCAATCCAATCAATACCGCGTGGTGCTGGAAGTCAAACCTGAATTCAGCAACAGTCCCGCCGCACTGAATGACTTGCGGGTCATGTCCAGCAACGGCACGGCAATTCCCTTAACCAGCATTGCCACCATCAGCGAACGACACGCTCCGTTGGTCGTCAATCATCTGGGGCAATTTCCAGCGGCGACCATCTCGTTTAATTTAGCCGAGGGTGCATTTTTAGGTGATGCTGTTGCCGCCATTGAACACGTTAAACAGGATATTGGTTTGCCGATAAGCGTACAAGCGCATTATCAAGGCGCGACACTGGCGTTCAGCGCGTCCTTATCCAACACGCTGTGGCTGATTATTGCCGCCATTGTTACCGTGTACATCGTGCTGGGGGTGCTGTATGAAAGTTATATTCACCCTGTCACCATTCTGTCTACCCTGCCGTCGGCGGGTGTCGGTGCGTTATTGGCGTTAATGGTATCGGATACCGATTTAAGCATTATCGCCATCATCGGGATTATTCTGCTCATCGGTATCGTGAAGAAAAACGCCATTATGATGATTGATTTTGCCTTGGAAGCAGAACGCAAAGAGGGCAAATCGCCGTTGGATGCCATTTATCAAGCCTGTCTGTTACGCTTTCGCCCCATTATGATGACCACAATGGCGGCATTATTAAGTGCATTGCCGTTGATGCTCGGCACGGGTGTCGGTTCAGAACTACGTCATCCACTAGGTATTACAATGGTCGGCGGGTTGATTGTCAGCCAAGTATTGACGCTGTTTACTACGCCTGTGATTTATTTGGCGTTTGACAGACTGAGTCGGCGATTACGGAGAAAATCGTGATTAAGCTATACCCATCTCACACCACCTCGTTCCCATGCGCCGCATGGGAATGCAGTTTGGGCGCGCCGCGCCACACATCAAACTCTTATCTTTATATCCAATTACCATGTCCTACGAATCGCTGATTACCCACAATCGCATTGCCCAATTTGCCGCACGATTTGAAATGCAGCCTGACGGCTCAGTCGTGTATTACCATCCAGACCGTAAAACCGGTGGATTACCTTGTTCGTTAGCAGAATACGAACAATTTATTCAAGCGTATGCCCACACAATGGAGTACACCACAAAACGAACAACGTATTGGGTCATTTTAAGCGGCATCACCTTGGGCGTACTGGAAGCGAGTGAATGGTTGCTGATAGATAAGTGGATGCAATATTTCATTATGCTGGTGCCATTACCCATCCTGTTTTATGGATGGTATCAAGCGGGTTTAAAACCGCTACGCTTCTTAAGAACACGCATACCTTGTTCGCCGCCGCGCACTATAGAAAGCGCGTTCTGGAATCGTATTGCCGTTTTACCGACAGCTCTCTTTCTTGCCATGCTGTTACCTAGTGCGGGCTTGGTGTATTACGCTGTGACAGGCGTAAAAAATCTCGATATTAGCTCACTGCTTATTATCGGCACTAATCTATTGATGACATTGCTGTGGCTATATGCACGTTTTTTTAGAACAAACTAAGCGAATGTATTGCGCAATATCATCTCACACCACCTCGTTCCCACGCGCCGCGTGGGAATGCAGTTTGGGCGCGCCGCGCCACACATCAAACGCTCACCCACACAATGCCAAAACAAAATAAAGTCCACCTAACGCTCACACGTCACAAGGAATTCATGTACTCCGTGCGACACTTGGTCACACAACGCGGCGCGTTGACACTGCATTCCCACGCGGCGCGTGGGAACGAGAACAACCGAGTAAATACACTGTGAATTTTTCCGCTATTTTCATCAACCGCCCTGTGGCGACCACTTTATTGACGCTGGCAATTGCTTTAGCGGGTATTCTGGCGTTTTTTCAATTACCTGTCGCGCCGATTCCGCAGGTGGATTTCCCGACTATCGGTATCAATGCGTCTATGCCAGGGGCGAATCCTGAGGTGATGGCGGCGACGGTTGCCACGCCTTTAGAACGCACCTTAGGACGCATTGCGGGGGTGACGGAAATGACTTCGACCAGTTCATTCGGGTCGGTCGGTATCACCCTGCAATTTGATTTAAGCCGTGATATTGATGGCGCGGCGCGGGATGTGCAGGCGGCGATTAATGCAGCGGGCAGTTTGTTGCCCAGTGATTTACCCAGCCGTCCCAAATACAATAAAAGTAATCCAGCGGACGCGCCGATTATGCTGTTTGCAATGACTTCGGACACCCTGTCACGCGGACAGTTATACGATATTGCCTCCACTATTCTGGCACAGAAAATTTCCCAGATTGATGGAGTCGGGCAGGTGAATATCGGCGGCAGTTCGCTGCCTGCGGTGCGGGTGGAGTTGAATCCCTTAGCGTTGGCAAAATACGGGGTGAGTTTTGCCGATGTGCGCACTGCGTTAGCCAATACCAATGTGAATCGCCCTAAAGGTTCGTTATCCGATGATGAGCGACACTGGCAGATTGCGGTGAATGACCAAGCCAAAAAAGCCAGTGATTATGTGTCGTTGATTGTGGCTTATCGTAACGGTGCGCCGGTGCATTTAACCGATGTCGGTCAGGTGCTGGATTCATCGGAAGATTTGCGCAGTGCGGGTTATTTGAATGGCAAAAAAGCGGTCGTTTTGGTGGTCTATAAACAGGCCGATGCCAATATTATTGCCACGGTAGATGCGGTGAAAGGCTTATTGCCACAATTACAGGCGGCAATTCCTGCGGCGGTGAATTTGTCAGTGGCAATGGATCGCTCATTGACGATTCGCGCGTCCTTGCGGGAAGTGGAACACAGTTTATTGATTGCCGTCGGACTGGTGATTGTGGTGGTGTTTGTGTTTTTGCGCAATATACGCGCGTCGATGATTCCGATTATTACCGTGCCGATGTCGTTGATTGGGACGTTTGCCGCGATGTATCTGCTGGATTACAGCTTGGATAATCTGTCGTTAATGGCGTTGACGGTGGCGACGGGGTTTGTGGTGGATGATGCCATTGTGGTGCTGGAAAATACCTCTCGTTATTTAGAACAAGGTTTACCCGCTCGTAAAGCCGCTTTGAAAGGTGCGCAGGAAGTGGGTTTTACGGTGTTGACGATGAGTCTGTCGCTGATTGCGGTGTTTATTCCGATTCTGTTCATGGGCGGGATGGTCGGGCGGATGCTTCAGGAATTCGCGGTGACGTTATCGGTGGCGGTGGCGGTGTCGCTGGTGTTGTCGCTGACTACCGCGCCGATGTTGTGTGCATTGTTATTAAAACCCAGTGAGCCGAATAACAACGGTAATGCACACCCTGTCATGTTCTTGTCGGGCTTTTATGAACGCTCCTTAAATTGGGCATTGCGTCATAGCCGCGTGATGATGATTTTACTGGCGGCAACCATCGGTTTTAATGTTTATTTGTACAGCATCGTGCCGAAAGGGTTTTTCCCGACGCAGGATACAGGACGCTTAACGGGCAGTATTCAAGCCGATCAGGGCATTTCTTCTCATGCCTTGCAGGAAAAGTTGGCGGCGTTTGTCAAAATGCTCAGCGATGATCCCGAAGTTGCCAATGTGGTGGGTTTTACGGGTAGTGGGGGTGGCGGCGGACAGCGGCTCAGTAATAACGGGCAGGTGTTCGTCATTCTGAAATCCTTGGAAGAACGGCAACTGAATGTCGAACAATTATTAGAGCGTCTGCGCGTTAAATCGGCGGCGATTGCGGGTGCGAAATTATTTCTAAAACCTGCGCAAGAATTGCGCGTCGGCGGGCGGGTGTCGGCATCGTTATTTGAATACACCTTAGAGGCGGATAATCTGGAAGAGCTGAAAATATGGACTCCGAAGATTGTCAAAGCTCTGCAACAACGCCCCGAACTGGAAGATGTCAACACCGATCAGCAAGATAAAGGGCAACAGATTTCGCTGCAAATAGACCGCGAAGCCGCCGCCCGTTTAGGTGTCAGCCAAGCAGTAATTAATTCCACGCTCAATGATGCCTTCGGGCAACGGCAAGTGTCGATTATCTACACGCCGCTGAATCAATACCACGTTGTGATGGAATCCGATCCCGCCTACGCGCAAAACGCCGAAACCCTGAAAAATACTTATGTCAGTGTGCCGCCCAGTGCCTTATATCCGAACGGTACGCAAATACCGTTATCGACATTTGCCAGTTACGCACCGACCAACACGCCGTTAGCAATCAATCACCAAGGACAATTTCCAGCCTCCACGATTTCATTTAATCTGAAAGCAGGGGCATCTTTATCAACCGCCACCAAAGTGATTGAAGAAACCTTCAATAATTTAGCCGTTCCCTCATCAGTACACGGCGGTTTTCAAGGCTCTGCTAAAGCCTTTCAACAATCGCAGAACAGCCAGCCGTGGTTGATTGCCGCCGCGTTGTTGGCGATTTATATCGTGCTGGGGATTTTGTATGAAAGTTTTGTGCATCCATTGACTATTTTATCGACACTACCGTCGGCGGGAGTCGGAGCAATTCTGGCGTTAATGGCGTTTAATACCGAATTCAGTTTGATTGCCTTAATCGGCGTGATCCTGCTCATCGGTATCGTAAAAAAGAATGCCATTATGATGATAGACTTCGCGCTCAATGCGGAACGTAAAGACGGTATGACACCACCCGAAGCGATACGCGCCGCGTGTCTGATGCGCTTTCGTCCGATTATGATGACCACGTTTGCCGCATTACTCGCCGCGTTACCGCTGGCGTTCGGCACGGGCTACGGGGCAGAATTACGCCGCCCGTTAGGTATCGCCATTGTCGGCGGTTTAATGGTCAGCCAATTATTAACGCTATACACCACACCTGTGGTTTACCTTTATATGAGTCGTTTTCAATCTTTTTGCCGCCGTTTATTATCATGAATCTCAAACCGTTACGCCTATTAGTTACCCGTTTCCACTTGCCTGCGGTTTGTCTGACATACAGGGCGCGGCGCGCCTCCACTGCATTCCCACGCGGCGCGTGGGAACGAGGTCAATTATTTATTCGCGGGAAGACCTGCGAGGTTTTGAAAACCTCGCAGGTCTCGCTCCGCACTGTGATGAGTGTCGCTAGCGCACTGTTGCTATCCGCCTGTACGGTCGGCCCCGATTATCAACGCCCCACCGCCAACGTGCCTGCTGAATTCAAAGAACTCAAAGGCTGGAAAATTGCGCAACCCAAAGACCAGCAACTGACGGGTAACTGGTGGGAGTTATTCAAAGATGCAGAACTGAACCGCCTTGAAGCACAGGTCAATATCAGCAACCAATCACTTGCGCAAGCCGAAGCCCAGTTTCGGCAATCACAATCATTAGTACAAGAAGCCACCGCCGCCTACTTCCCGACGGCAACAGGGACAGCAACAGCGAATCGCTTTCGTGCCGCGAGCGGTCAAAGTGTTGCCGTACAAGGCGTTAAAAATCTGTTTGGTATGGCAATGAGCATGGCGTGGGAGCCTGATTTATGGGGCGGTGTGCGGCGGCAGGTTGAAGCCAACGAAGCTAATGCCCAAGCCAGTCATGCTACCTTGCAAGCGTTAAAGTTATCCACTCATGCTCTGCTCGCGCAAAATTACTTTCAACTGCGCGGCTTGGATGCAGAAAAAAAACTGCTCGATGACACCAGTGTCGCCTACCAAAAAATCCTCACCATCAACCAGAACCGCTATGCGGCAGGCGTTATCGGCAAACCCGACATTACCCAAGCGCAAACCCAACTCGCCTCCACCCAAGCGCAAGCGGTTGACGTGCAGATTGCCCGTGCCAAACTGGAACACGCAATTGCGATGCTCATCGGCAAAGCTCCCGCTGAATTGACCATTGCCAATGCGGGACTCACTGCCACCGTCCCCGCTATTCCTGTGACGATTCCCTCTGAGCTGTTAGAACGCCGCCCCGATATAGCGGTTGCTGAACGCCAAGTGGCGGCGGCAAATGCACAAATCGGCGTTGCCAAAGCCGCGTATTTCCCGACCATTTCGCTATCAGCAACCAAAGGCACGCAATCACGCGAACTGTCTTCGTTATTATCCGCAGCGGCGCGTTATTGGGCGTTAGGGCCTGCGGCAATGGCAGTGCCGTTATTTAATGGCGGACTGACTGGCGCGCAAATGGATGCCGCAATCAACGGCTTTGATGCCAGTGTTGCCGCGTATCGGCAAAGCGTATTAGTGAGTTTTCAGGAAGTGGAAGACCAATTATCCACCCTGCGTTTATTAGCCGACGAAATCAAAGCCCAGCAACAAGCAGTCACCGCAGCGCGTGAATCAGTCGCGTTAATCGACAATCAATATAAAGCAGGCACGGTCAATTATCTCAACGTCATGGTCGCCCAAGGAGTCGCGCTCAATAATGAAAAAACCGCCGTCGATTTACAAAGCCAACAACTGCAAGCCGCCGTGCTGTTAGTCAAAGCCCTAGGCGGCGGCTGGCATAATTCAGACATACCCAAAGCAGGCGACATCGGCGGCGAACAGAAGTGGTCGCAGTTTTTGCCGTTTCCGTTGAAATAGGTAATTTGTTAAACGCTTAAATCGATTTTAATAACCTTATCAACGACTACTTGCTCAATATTGTATACACTACCAACCACTTAATTTTAACAACACCCAGAGATTGCATTTATGATAAAAAAACTCTTCCAGTTATTTCAAACAACGCCTGTAGTAGAATCAACAGAATCAATTAGCGATATTGATAACCCAGTCTCTGAGGAACAACCCGAACAAGCACTCGACACGCCGCCGATTGACGTGCCTGAAGTGCTTGTAGTGCCAGAACCCGCCATTCCTCTGTTATTTCCCATTGGGCATTTTTATTCACCCATCGCCGATCCCGTTGATATTACTGCCCGCGCCGATAAAATATGGAATAAAGTTGATACCATGCAAGGTATTGATTTAAATGTTGAAAAACAACTGGAATTGCTTGAACAACTGAAGCCTTACACCGCAGAAATTGATTACCCTGTCGCACATAACGGCGATGAGACCAGTTATTTTTATCAAAATGACCAATACCCTGCTTTGGATGCTGATTTTTTATATGCGGCTCTTTGCCATTTCAAACCTAAAACCATGATTGAAATCGGCTGTGGTTTTTCTTCGCTGATTACCGCTGATGTCAACAGACGAATATTCAACAACAATATGGAATTTAATTGTATTGAACCTTATCCGCGCCAGTTTTTAATTGACGGTGTTGACGGTATCAGCCAATTAGTCGTACAAAAAGTAGAAGATGTCGATTTGGCATTTTTTGATCGTTTGAATGAAGGCGACATACTTTTTATTGATTCATCTCATGTTTCTAAAGTCGGCAGTGATGTCAACTTCCTGTTTTTTGAAGTGATTCCGCGTTTGAAAAAAGGCGTTATGGTACATATTCATGACATCTTTTTACCCGATGAATATCATAAAGAATGGGTGATAGACCAAGGACGCAACTGGAATGAACAGTATTTATTACGCGCCTTTTTACAATACAATTCTGATTGGGAAGTGATGTGGGCGGCGCATTTTATGGGAACAAGACACACACACAAAACTCAAGAAACCTTTCCGCATTTTCCAGCACTGGGCGGCGGCGGCAGTTTCTGGTTAAAACGCATTAAATAAACGCCCTCCCTGCATAATTGATATAACGGAGTACAAGCCTAGGTTGGTACTCCTGTTACTGTGATACCAATGACTGCCAGTCCTTCAAGGACTGGCAGTCATGTCTAAACAGATTTAATACACTACCGCTTTTTTAAACATCATCACCTTATCATGAATAAATTCGTCCTTGTCGGCAGTCTATTATTATCCCTGTCCTGCCTTGCCGATGCTGGAAAAAATGACGCACTAAACCAATTTACTGGCGAGTGGCAAGGCGCGGGACAACAGGATAATGGGTCGCAGTGGAGTATCAGAATCAACATTCGCCCGCCGCTGTACGTTATTGATTACCCGTCGTTGACCTGCGGCGGTGTGTTGCGTTTAATCAAAACCACCGACACCAGTCTGGTGTTCAAAGAAACCCTGACTTACGGTATCGCACAGTGTATTAATCACGGCGACGTAGTGCTGAACAAAGTGGCTGAACACGAGGCGGGTTATCACTGGTTCAGTACGCACGACAAAATGCAGGCGGTCGGTAATTTGACGCGCACACTGCCGTCAATGAACACCAAATAATCGGTTGCCTTACCCCTCACTAACGGTTTTTTTCAACCTGCATAACAGCTATTACGCTTAGTAATAAACCCCAACAAATTGATTTTATTGGACTTTATTCTTTGGCATAGCCATTGCTTTAAATACTTGGTATTTAAAGCATTCACACCATCGCGTGTGCTGAATGCCTCTCTTAACGCGCTGCAACACACAGTAGCACTCAGATTAAAGGCAATATATTCATGAACAAAAACACCTTAATATTAAGCACCTTATTATTTGCGCAATCGGCAAGCAGTTTTGCGGGCGGGTCGGGGACAGACGACATCTTCGGCACATGGAGTTCAATTACCTTACAAGGCGATTTAAAAGCCATCTCGCCCGATCTTGATAAAGTAAAATGGCTGGTAATGAACCAGACGCGTACCCGTGATGACTCTGCGCAAGGCACCCGATTCAGCGAAAATCTGCTGTTTGGTCAAGTCGGTTACCAAGTCACGGCAAATGCCTCACTGTGGGCGGGCTATGTCCATGACTGGATTGATCCGTTAAACAAGCCTTCGTATCAGGAAAGTCGTCCTTATCAGGATTTTCTTTGGAATCAAGCATTAGGAGCTGATTTCAAATTAATGGCGCGGACTCGTCTGGAAGAAAGAATCAACCAGACAACAGGCAATGTCGGTATTCGCCCCAGACAATTAATACAAATCAGCCACCCCCTGCCTTTCATGGATGGCTTAAGCGCGTACTTGGGTGATGAAGTATTTTTCTATGTGAATCAGAACAACTTCGGTAAACAGGGGTTTTCTGAAAACCGCGTATTAAGCGGGCTAAGCTATCAATTCACCCCTAAAATCGCGCTGGACTTAGGCTATTTAGGTCAATATGTGGACAATAAAACGGGCAATAATTTATTCACTCATAACTTACAAACTAATTTACGGGTTACATTTTAATAAGCCGAGCAATAACCTGAGATAATGCCACGCTGTCCTATCAAACTCAGGTTATCGCATGAGCATTTCCGTGGTTATCCCTACCTACAACCGCCGCGACTTATTAAGACGCGCCTTATTATCCGTATTTGCGCAAACCTTATTACCGACTGACATTATCGTGATTGATGACGGCTCGACCGACGACACCGCCGCCATGATACGCGCCGAATTTCCCGCCGTGCGTTATTACTATCAGGAAAATCAAGGGGTCAGCAGTGCGCGTAATTTGGGTATCCAACAGGCAACAGGCGATTGGATTGCGTTTTTAGATTCCGATGATGAATGGTTGCCCGAAAAACTGGCACACCAGCAAGCCGCATTGACAGCCAAACCTGACAGCCGTATCTGTCACACCGAAGAGCAATGGATACGCAACGGTATCCGTGTTAATCCTGCCAAACACTACGCCAAAACAGGCGGCTGGATATTTACCGACTGCTTGCCGTTGTGCGCCATATCGCCGTCTACCGTGATGATACATCGCTCGATATTTACGGCAATCGGGCTATTTGATACCGAGTTACCCGCCTGTGAAGATTACGATTTATGGCTGAGAATCACCGCGCATTACCCTGTATTACTCATCGCCGAGCCGCAAATAAAAAAGCATGGCGGTCATGCGGATCAACTCTCGCAACAACACTGGGGTATGGACAGATTTCGCATAGTCGCACTGCAAAAAATTATTGCTGGCGGTCAATTGTCTGCTGACAATCAGCAAGCGGCAGTCGCTATGTTAGTGAGGAAAGCGGAGATTTATCTTAATGGCATGATAAAACGCGGAAAAACCGAAGAAGTACATTATTATCAGCAGCTTATCGAGCGATTCACAGCATAGCAATAAAGTCTTGTTTGAGTGCCTGTAACCAATCGGCATCGTATTGAATGGGTGCGGGCAAAGGTTCAATATCATTGCATTCAAACATCAGCGTGGTATTAATGCCCGCGTATTCACACACGGCGGTGATGACTGCCTGCGTTGCCCACGCGCTTCTAAAATCATGGGTTGCCGCCAACTTCCAATACACGCCCGTTAAACTGAGCATCACAATATTAAGATGAGTCAGGCGGTCGGCATACACGCACCACAGGCTACTGTCCTGCTCTTTAAAACTGGCTTCGATAAGCTGCGCGGTGTCGCTGTCGTCCAGCGTACGCGCTTCAAAGGCTATCGCCGCTCTGTCCTCTGGTGTCATATCGCTATAACTCTGTGCATTCATCGTGCTGTATTGTGACATCAGTTAGCCATTTGCAGTCATGCTTAGTATTAACCAGACAATAAAAAACCCGCTAAGCCAGATAGCTTGCGGGTTTTTAATATTCGTTGAATTACTAAAGCCTGTATGGTGGCGATAGGTGGATTTGAACCACCGACCCCGGGGTTATGAATCCCGTGCTCTAACCAACTGAGCTATATCGCCGTTTGGAGGCTTTGTAAAGAGCGGGAATTATAAATACCCGCCGTTAATTTGTCAAACGTTGAATCGAAAGTGCATCACATCGCCGTCTTTTACGATGTAATCTTTGCCTTCTAAACGCCATTTTCCTGCGTCTTTCGCGCCTTGTTCACCTTTGTAGGTAATGAAGTCTTCGTAAGAAATAACTTCGGCACGAATAAAACCTTTTTCAAAGTCGCTATGAATCACACCTGCCGATTGCGGCGCGGTTGCACCGACAGGAATCGTCCATGCTCTGACTTCTTTCACGCCCGCAGTAAAATACGTTGCCAGATTGAGCAAAGAATAACCCGCGCGTACCACGCGATTTAAACCGGGTTCTTCCAAGCCTAAATCATCCAGAAATTCTTTTTTCTCATCTTCATCCAATTGCGATATTTCCGCTTCAATTGCCGCACAAATCGGCACCACCATTGAGCCGTCTCTCGCGGCAAATTCGCGCACGCTATCCAGCATCGGGTTATTTTCAAAGCCATCATCCTGTACATTGGCAATGTACATGGTGGGTTTCAGCGTCATTAAACACAGGTCTTTAAACAGATCGGTTTCATCTTCACTCAAGCCCATCGTGCGCACAGGTTCACCTGCTTCCAGTTGCTTTAACACGCGCTCCAATACCAATTTTTTGGCTTGTTCGTCTTTATTGCCAGTACGCGCAATTTTACTGCAACGTAATAAGGCTTTTTCCACCGAAGCCATATCCGCCAACGCCAGTTCGGTATTAATCACTTCAATATCAGACAAGGGATCAATTTTGCCCGCAACGTGAACCACGTTATCATCCTGAAAACAGCGCACCACATGAGCAATCGCATCGGTTTCGCGGATATTGGCCAAAAATTTATTGCCCAATCCTTCGCCTTTAGACGCGCCCGCCACCAGACCCGCAATATCAACGAATTCAATCGTCGTCGGCAACACCCGCTCAGGTTTAACGATTTCCGCCAGTTTGTCCATACGCGCATCTGGCACAGGCACAACGCCGACATTAGGATCAATGGTACAAAAGGGATAATTTTCAGCGGCGATTTTTGCCCGTGTCAGGGCGTTAAATAAAGTTGATTTACCGACATTGGGTAAGCCCACGATTCCACAATACAGTGCCATAGAGTTCTCTTAACAGTTTTGAATAAAGCCCATAATTATACAAGCTATCGCTTTAACTCGCTGATTGATTGCCGTTACCGCGTGGACTACCAAAAAACAGCAAATTACCTCAGCGTATTAAAAACGATTTTTTACCGCACGCTTTTGTCGCCACCGTATAAAGCCCGTTACATACAACACGGCAGGAATAAAGCCGCTGATAAAAATTATCCACCGTCCTGTGAGTCCTGCAATTTCGCCACTGTGCAAAGGATGCAGCCAAGTGATAAACGTGTCACCTGCACCGCTTTGTCTGGCATCTTTGTGTGCCAATACTTGCCCTGTGTACTGCTCTATCCACACCATTGTTTTAGGAAACCGCTGACTGGGCTCGCCTGTTTGATACAGCATGATGCGATAACTGCCCGTTGTATTATTGGGCGTTTCTATCCAGCGCAGTTGTGTTTGCGGGTACTGTTGTACGGCAATATTGACCGCTGCATCGACACTGATACGCGCTTTATTTTGCGGTTGCGATGCGACTTTGGGCATTTCATAAAGCGGTGAAATCTGGTTAATCATTGGGTTAAAAGTATCAGGTAATTCCAGAAGAATACCCGTTATCACCAGTAATAATAACAACACCAAACCATAAACACCGTTGAGTTTATGCACATCAAAAATTAACCGCGCCGTGCTGCTGTGCCGCTTGAATGTTAAGGCGGTGCGCCATTTGTTGGGCGTGGGCAGCCATAAATAAATGCCTGTGATGAACAAAATCAGCAACACGCCGCCGATGATACTCATGATAAGTTTGCCTGTTTTGTCCAATAACAAGGTGAAATGCAAATCATACAGCCATGTCATGACCGTTTGTCCCCAAAACCGACTGCTCACCACATCGGCAGTATAAGGATTGAGCCACACCATGTAAGGCGCGAAGTGCAGGTGTTGGGTTTCTGCGGGTTTGTAATAGCGCGCGACTGCCATCGCCTGTTCATCGCGCGGCAGTTCAATCCGCCACGCGCCAGTGCGTTCAGGATGAGCGTTATTTAAGGCTTGCAACCACGTTTCATAAGGCTGTTTAGGTTGTTGTGCGCTATCAGCGGAAATCTGTAAAGCGGGATTTAAGACCTCATCTAGTTCAACATAAAACACCAACAGACTGCCTGTCAGACCAACTAATACGAAAACCAGCCCAACAGTTAATCCCAGATAAAGATGGCAATTAAGCCAAACCCGCCGCCATTGATGACGACGTGTGTGAGTTGTCTGTGACATTTATTTTAAGTCGTAATTGACGCTGATTGCACCATAAACGGCTCTGCCATCACCGGGTGAATGCAAGGTTTGTGTGCCATCATCCCAGACATATTCCCAATAGGTATTGGTCAGGTTTTTCAGTTGCAGTTGTAATTCCACCATTTTATGCACTTTGTAACTCAGGTCTAAATTCAACAACGCATATTCGCCGACTTTTTTACGTTTATTGGCTTCATCTGGATAATATGCACCTTGCCCTGTTGTCCACAATGATGATTTAAATTCAGGCGTAAATTGATAATCTATCCCTGCTGAAAACAGATAATTGGGCGTATGGTCAATTGCATTACCTTTATATTGTGGTGTAGCAGGTGAAGGCGTTTTAATGACCGCTTCTTGCAATGAAAACGTTGTCCAAACGTTTAACGGATCAATCGGTGACACTTTTACTTCTATATCCACACCTTGTCTATCAGTCGCGCCGATGTTAGTGGAATCGCCATTAGGATTGTTTAATTGTCTGCGCCATTCATTGGTTGCTGATTGCTGCCAGTAAGCGACACGTCCTTCTGCCCATTTCACAGGCTGGAGTTTAACGCCCACTTCCCAGCCATCGTTAATCGATGGGGCTAAATCGGTTGCGGTGGTCGTTGTTTTATAAGAAGCCGCGCCCGTCGCCACTTGGAAGGTTCTGCCCCAGTTACCGTATAAGCTGTAACCCTCAATCGGGGTAATCACCGCACCGACTTTAGGTTGCCAGATACTGCCGTAATCATTGACTTCCGCCAATCTGCCATTGGCGCGGTTGACAAAATTACCCTGAATGCTGTCAACACGAAACCCCGGAGTCACTCTTAACCATTTAAACGGCTGTATCATCGCCTGCATATAACCGCCATAATCGACAAAATCGAACTCTTGATTGCGGGTTTGTGACGTGCGGGTACGATTTTTAGTCAGAAAACGATAGCTTTTATTATTTTGATACTGGATGTCAAAGCCCGATTCCAGCGAAAAATCATCCAACCAAGCAACATCTGGATGATAGGTTAAGGAAGTCATGCCGCCATATTGTATTTCTTCGGCTAAACGCTCTTGTTGTGCAGCATTCGCACTAAAAGTGACCCACCGTTTATCATCAAACGAATTACCATAGACTTTGCTTGACCAAAACAAATCATCAGTGATATTCACATCCAAGTGACCGCTTAATTGCCCCGTTTGGCGTTTATCACCATCGGTTGCGTTATGCGGCATGGATTGCAATTTATTGGTGCGTGTTTGGGGTTCTGTCAGGTAACCGGGTTCGTCTGCTTCTGCATCACTCCAACGGGCAATGACACCGACTTTATACTTGCCGCTTTCAGGGGTATAAAACCATTTACCCGAAAAACTTTTTTTATCAGAAGCCGCATGATCCCGATAGCCATCGGTACTGATATAGTTGACTGTGTAGTTTTGTGAAAAACCGCCCGATTCATAACCTAAGCCTGATTGAACTTGCGGTGTATTAAAACCACCGTAACTGACACGCGCTTTCGCATAATTGCCGCCCTGATAAGTGTTAATCGTGGCATCACCCGCAATCGCGTGTAAGCCATAACGAGGGTCGTTGGTGCCGCGCACTACTTCAATGGATTCTATGTCCAGCGGAAAAATCGCATCAATAAACGGCATATTGCCATCATTGGAGTTACTGGGAATACCATCAATCAGCAATTTCACCCCGTTGATATTGCCTTCGCCATTGAATGCACGAAACGAAAATTTGCCTGTGGTTGTGCCTTGATTAAACTGCGTGATTTGTACACCCGGCATACGGTGAAATAAATCATAACTGGTCAGCACGTTTTGATTTTCGATTTTATCGGCATTCAAAATATCCACCGAACTTAAAATATCACGACTTTGTAATTTGCCAGACGGAGCGCGTGTATCTGTTACCTCCATTGTGCCCAGCTCAAAAACTGAATTATCTTGCGTAGCGGGTTTATTTTTATCGGCAGCTTGTGCCGACATTGACAGCACACCACCTGTCAGCAACAAGGCAATCGCCCTAGATAAATTATTTTTTTGATAGGGCTTATTTTTCAACGGCACAAACACACTCCATTATTTTAATGATAAAGGGAGGTATTAAGCAAAAAAAGTGCCATGAAATAACTTATTAATAATCAATAAGTTGTAAATAACATATTAAATAACTATGTTATTTAAACTATTTTTAAGATAAGAACAGGGGATTTAACGAAGGTCTATCAAATAAACGTTTGGGTAGTCATATAGGTTGGGTTGCCGTCTTTTTGGCAACCCAACACAGCCTTATTTTTGCGCCCCACGTCTGGGATCAAACGCATCCTGTACGGTATCGGCAAATAAATTAGCCGCTAACACCAAGGCAAACATAAACACGAACGCAGCGGATAATGACCACCACACAATCGGTTCACGCGCCATTTCCAGTCGTGCGCCGTTAATCATATTGCCCCAGCTGTTGGTAGTGGGATCAACGCCGATGTTGATGTAGGACAGCACCGCTTCGGCTAACACTAGGGAGCTGAAATCCAATACCACGGAAATTAACACGATGTGCATCACGTTAGGCAGGATGTGGCGCAGTAGAATGGTGTGTTGCTTCACACCCAAGGAATACGCGGCTTGTATGTATTCCATTTCCCGTAATTTCAAGGTTTCCGCACGAAGTAAACGGCATAAACTTGTCCAGTTGGTGATGCCTAAAATCAAACACAAAAATAATAACCGCGTATCAGAACGCACCACCACGCTGGTGAAATCGGCTTCATGATTTGCCATGTACACCTGCACCATGAGCATAGACGCGGCAATCAGCAACACGCTGGGAATGGAGTTGAGCGTGGTGTAAATGTATTGAATAACATCATCAACCCAGCCGCGAAAAAATCCCGCCAAGATGCCGAAAATAATCGCCATCGGTAACATGATAAGCGTGGTCAACGTGCCGATAACCAAGCCTGTGCGGATGCTTTTTATCGCCTGATAAAACACATCTTCACCGACTTTGTCCGTGCCTAGTACATGATAGTAGCCTGAGAGGTGAATCAGGACGTAGCTTAGGGTAATCAGGATAAATAGAGTGCAAGGCACAGGCTGAAAGCTAAAAGGCACACGCTCTTCATCTTTCATCGTTCCCACGCTCTGGCGTGGGAATGCCGCTGTTGACGCTCCAGCGTCTTCATGCAACACAGGCGCATTGCTGGATTGGCGCATGGCAACTATAAAATACACCAGCATGAACGCCATAAAACTCACAACACCTTTAAAACCCCCCACTGCTGTTTTTTGTAAAATATCGGCAAGTTTATCGCTATCATCAGCCAAATGCTGACCGCCAAACTGCAAACGCGGATAACCCCACACGGTTGAACCATCAGCTAATGTCATCATTTCTTTGCTGTACAAGGTGGTGGCGAACGGTGCGGAATAGGTTTTTTCGCTGTGCGTGCGCAATGGTGTTGCCCAATAATCCAACGCGCTGATAATTTCATTACCCGCGCCTTGTTGTTTAAAATGCACCGAATCCAGCAAACCAATCAGCACAAAAAACACCAGCACCACCAGTGACACCATACCCACTTTATTATTGGCAATCGTGTGTAACGGGCGTTGCAAATGTTCCTTACCGCGTAGTGCAAAACCTAGCCCTAAAATGCTTAAAATCAGCGCGAAAATTAGCCCATCTGTCCATAAAATAATCATGGCAACTCCCCCACGCCTTGAAAATAAGCAATGAATTGTCGTGCTAAACCTTGTGTTTCAGGTTTTAAACGAGCGATGACAGGTTCAGTATCGCTAAAATCCCAATCAATTTTAACACTAGGGTCTAATTGTTGAATGGCAGCATAAATAGCATCATTAGTCTGTTCTGGCTCTACTATCCAAGCCAAAAACTGCAAGATAACGGATTCTTGGTTTTTGTTAGTCACTAACGCCAACGCGCTCTGAATAAGCACTAAACAATGGGCATTATTTTCTTGCACTAAGGCTAATTCAGCATCATTGTTTAACGCCGAAAGCTGTTGTGAACTCAGGCTTAAAACGTGCGCAAAGATTTGTTGTGCTAACTGTCTTTGTGTCCAACCTAAAGCAAATTGAGCCGCTTCATAATTCGGATTAATTCTAAGTTCCTGTTGATACGCGGCAATCGCTTCATCGAATTTGCCTTGTCTACCTAAGCTAACTCCTAAGTTATACCAAGCACATTTATAATTCGGATTAATAGTCAAAAGTTGTTGATGTGTGGTAATCGCTTCACCGAGTTTGCCTAGGTCACATAAAGTAACCCCTAAGTTATACAAACACCCTTCACTATTCGGGAATTGTCGATACGCGGCAATCGCTTCATCGAATTTGCCTTGCTTACCTAACGTAAACCCTAAGCAAACCCCCGTTTCATGATTCGGATTAATGTTCAGTTGTTGTTGATACGCTTCAATCGCTTCATCGAATTTGCCTTGCCCCCTTAATGCCTCCCCTAAGTCATACCAAGCATATTCATTATTCGGGTTAATGCTTAGTTGTTGATAGGCGGCAATTGCTTCATCGAGTTTGCCTTGCTTGGTTAACAGCATTCCTAAATTATTCCTAGCCACTTCATGATTCGGGTTAATGCACAGTTGTTGTTGATATACGGCAACCGCCTCGTCAAGTTTATCTATGTTTCCTAAAGCAACGCCTAGACTGTAGTAACTGTTTTCATGCTCTGGTTGTATCGCAATTAGTCTTAAAAAAACTTGGCTCATTTGGGCATAATGTTTTTTAGCTTCTAATTGCAATGCCATGTTATATAAAAGTTCGGTATCTTGAATCGTATCTAATTGAGTTTGTTCTTCATTCATTAATTGATGGTACAACGATTCCAATAAGTCTTCGATGCAGTTAGTGTTTTGATAACGTTGCTTAAAACAGTCTGCCAGTTGTTGATGCAACGTGCTAGTTTCTTCTGCTTTCAGCCAATTTTTATGTCGTGCGTACGCTAATAACAAATCACGGATTTCTTCATGCAAAAAATTAATGCCTTTTTCGGTTTTTAATAAACCCATGTTGTTGAATGCTTCGCGCATACTGTTGGCTTGTTCGGCATAGAGCAGAGTTAAAACGTCTTTATCTAAACGGCGCGGTAATGCCATGCGCCATGTTTGTTCTTCTAAGGCTAGGTTGTGTTGCATCACGCGCTTAAATAATGCCAGTTTGCAACGGGCGTTATCAATGTTGTCGGTGTTTAAATCGCGACTGTCTTCGGATTCAGAAAATAGCTGTTGAATGTCAGACATAGCGGCTAATTCGTGAATGTCGTAGCCTTCATTTAATTTGGCATTGAGAAAATTTAACGCCAGTTGTAACCATAACGGAATGCCATTAAACGACAAGCGATTGATGATATTAAACAAGGCGGCGGCTTGTGCGTCATCGGTTAATAAGGCTTGTAAGTTGGTGTAACCACTACCTGCCACTGCATTGGCAATGTCGTCATCATTAAAGCATTCGAGTTCTAGCTGTGAATAGTCACGCATTTTTTTACGCCCTGCTACTATCACAATCGCGCCGTGTTGTTTTAAAAATTTCACTAAGAATTCTAACCAATTTTGAAAATTTAATTCATCTTCAATCGGCATTAAGGTTTGATGAGGTTTAGCGTAACGGCTGGCAATTTTTTGTTGGCAAAGTTCTTGCGCGGCGTGTAAACGTTCGTAAGTATCAATCAAAATAAGCGGCTGGTTTTTGCAGTCTTGTTTTAGAGCTTTGAGTAACACTAATTCAGGGTCGCCTAATTTCGCTTTGGCTTTTTCTTGTCCGTTTTTTGACCAAATGCCAAATAATTTCACGCCAATTTTAGTAAAAGTGATGAGTTTGCCTTTTTCATCATCAGTGAGTTCTAGCTCTTCGCTATGTTCTTTAAAACCCAGTTCTACGGTTGTTTTCAGTATATCTTCATAAGGTGCGCTTAATTCGGCTGTGTTTTTATAAGTGCCGTTAATTTTGGCTAATGCTTTTTGAGTTTCTTTTAAGCCTTCTGCGTGTTCAGCAAAGTATTGTAAAAACAGCACGGCGGTTTGAAATGGCTGCGTATAATTCATATCAATGAACACGCGCCCTTTGTTGGGATAACTGTCTTTAATCTTTAATAACAAGGTGCTTTTACCCATGCCCGATTTACCCGTAATGGCAAACACCGCGCCTTGTTTGTCGTTAATCAGTTGTTGAACGTGGTCGAGTTCGGTTTTTCTGCCCGTAAAAGGAATGGACATGGATTAAGTTCCTTTGCATGAAGTAGGGTCTAAATTGTACGTTAATTTATCGCGTATTGAGTTGTTCAAAAAATAGCGGTTCTAATAACGGGAGTGCCTCACAAATTGCTAACGCAACTAATGCGGAACTGTCGGCAATAACTATCATTGTGTGTGTCATTGTTGAAAACGTAATACATCTGCTTCAATGGCTTCAGCTGTTGTATTAATTAGGCTGATATGATGCTGTTTGCAGGCTTGCAAAAATTGGTAAATATCCACATTGGCACAACACACGCCGCCCCTCGCGATAACTGTTCCGATTGAAACATTAACAATGCGGTATAGAGTTTAATTTGTGCGGTTATTTGCGTTTGATTTTGCTGATTTACAAAGCAGTCAGGTATGTCTAAGGTGATTTGCATAGTTCCTCCATCATTAAGGCTTGATTGTTATTAAATTAGTATAGTTATGATAACCGCACCCTAGGATCAACTAGCGTGTAAGAAATATCAGTCAACAGCAAACCAATGATGTACAGCACCGACCCCAAAAATACCATTGCCCGCACGATGGCAAAATCTTGGCTGTTAATGGCATCAATCGTATAACTGCCTAAACCTGGAATACTGAAAAATGATTCCATGATTAAACTACCCATAAATAACAACGGCAACACCACCACTACGCCTGTTAAAATCGGAATCATGGCATTTTGTAATACATGACGGAACAGGGTTTGTGTTTCGCTCAAGCCTTTGGCTCTGGCGGTGCGGACATAATCTTTTTCCACTTCTTCTAAAAACAGGGTGCGATACCAGCGACCACCTGAACCGATGCCTGAAAATACGCCGATTAATACGGGCAGAATTAAAAATTTAATTGCCGCCAAACCGTCGTCATAGCCAGAAATCGGCACCAGTTTTAATATCTTGGCAAACACAAACTGCCCGCCGATAATATAAAACAGCGAGGAAATCGACATTAACACCACACACAACACCACGCCCGCCTGTTCCAGATAACTGCTACGAAACAACACCATCATCAACGCAAAGCTGATATTCACTACCAATCCCAGCAACAAGGTCGGCAACGCTACCGCCAAACTGGGCAAGGCGCGTTGTTGAATATCATCACTGATATTTCTGCCACTGTCCGACGTACCAAAACGAAACAAAAACAAACCGACTGATTTAGTATAAAAAATGGTGTCGGTGACTTTCTGTTCTGCCTCTGCGTCGCTATTCCACAACAACGGTTTGTCATAGCCATGCTGATGTTTCCAGTTGCTAATCGCCGCTTCGGTAACGTGCTTTTGCCCCAACTGTAACCGCGCCATATCATCGGGGCTATTGACCACGAAAAACAGCACAAAAGTTAAAATGTTCACCCCCATCAACAAGGGGAACGCATACAAAAAACGGCGAATAAGGTAACTGGTCATAGCTGGAGGTTTTTTTGGTTGAGTTTATGTTTTTGTATTGTAGCGAGTTAGTGCTTGCAGGTTTTAAAAACCTGACAGGTCTGTGTTAAAGCTGTCCTCCAGCGCGTTGAATGAGCTGGATATTCGCATCGAAACAGGCAAGGCTTGTACCTGTGAAAGCGTTGATTAGATGATTGCGCATATCACTATCATCTTGAAATACGGTCATCCAGACTGACCAAAAGCCTGTGCTGGTTGCCGTATCAATGATTTGCTCACGCATTGAATCAGAGGGCGTTGCCTGTAAATTTGATTTAGCGCGTTCAGCTTTGCCCCATGCCTCATTACGTTTATCACAACGCCTATCTTTTTTGCTAAATTTTGGATGCCCTCTTTCACGGTCTAAACCCGTTAATTCGAGGGTCTCTTGGGCAATTTTTTGTTGCGCTGGATTTAAAGGCAATGCTATTTGAAGAGCGCGGTCTTTTTCGTAACGAAAAGCACGAAAAGTATTGTCTTTGTCTGCCCAAAAATAATCGCGTAAATTGTTTGAGTTAATCGGTTTATCACCTTTATTACTATTGCAATAAGTACACGCCAATAAAAAATTACCCCACTCTTTTTCTAAAACGGGATGTAAATTTTTAGGCTGGATGTGTTCAATGGCAGGTGTAAATAACGGAACTTCACAATATGAGCAATAATCGCCTAATCGTCCGATTAAATCATCACGCGCATCACCATATTCTTTGAATTTTATAGGCTTACTTTTTGTATCAAGCGGCACAGCCCCACGTTCTACAGGTCTCATGCTAGCTACTCCCCTTCAACCGCCAAGCGTTCCATTTTTAAAAAGGCTTGATAAGCGGGATCGTCACTGTAAGGCATTAATAATTCATCCAACTTTTGTTTTAGGCGGTGTTTTTCTTCCTCGCTTGCCGCTGGTAGTTGTTTTAACACGCGGTAATATTCTTCGGCAGCTTTTTCCATTTTTATAAAACGGCGGCTTTGTTGGGGAATCTCTACGCCTTGCTGGTCTTCGGCTATATCTTCAATGCTTTTGCTGTCAATTTCTAATGCTTGATTTTTATCCAAATCCCATAATAAACAATCTTGCCGATGATAAAGCGATTGAATAATAAACGGTGAATGCGTACTGGCAACAAACTGAACTTTAGGAAAGGTATTTAACAAACGCTCAACAACAATACCTTGCCAATTAGGATGTAAATGTAAGTCGATTTCATCTATTAATACGATGCCTTCGGTTTGCTTAATCGCCTCAGATTCTAATTGTGGGTTTAAGGTTGCCATGCGATAGGCAATATCGGCGACCATGCCTATCATGTTGCGGTAGCCGTCGCTTAATAAATGAAATGGAGTGTTTTGTGATTTCCCTTGAATAGTCGTTTCAATAATAATTTCATCCCAGTCCATATCCCACCATACGCGCTGTGCATCAGGAATCATGCTGACAATAGCCTCACGAACCGCTTCTAAAACATGACGGCGTTGCTTTTTCTGTAAGGCGGCTAATTCTTGGGTTTTAAACCAGCGGAATAGTTGTTTTAAATCAGAAGCGGGATTTAAGCAATTTCTATATGCTACTAATCGCGAGTCAGGACTTAAAGTTTCAATCTCTTCATTATCTATTTTTTGCCATAACCGACCAGTGCCGTAGTAGGCTAATACGGGGAGTATGGTTTCAGCTTTTGTAATTATTTCAGTAACAATTGCCTCAAGCATATTCTCTTCCGTAGTAAATAAATAAGGGTTTAATACTCTCCAAATAATATCCTTATTATTCACAATACCTTTACATTTTATTACTGTTGGCGAGTAATTACTTCTATCTCGAATAGGTGTTTGCCCTAACAACAGGGATTCATAGTGAATATCATCCTCAGAAAGGCGTAAATCGGCTATTTTGGCAACTTTTGGAAATCCCTCTAAGAATTTACTCATTGAATAGGAAAGTGCATCCAAAACCGCCGTCTTACCACTACCATTATCCCCAATCAACAAAGTAAAGCGATCAGCGAGTTCTAACTCATAGTGTTCAAAACAACGAAAATTATGCAGTTCTAATTTTTTTATTCTCATACCATCCGCTTCTGTTTACGACCAAAAATAACCCATTGATAATAAAGCAACACCACCCACACAACAAGCCAAGAACCGTTAGTAAAGATAACGCATGGCTTCACTGCACGCTCTCAGCACAAACAATGAGGTTGATAATTCGCTGCCGATCAAAATTCGGGTTGGGTGACGCATACGGTTCCATTCGTAAGCGCGGTAAGGATGCCCGTGTTTGCCCTCTCCTGTTGCGTCACGCATTACGGTGAGTCCAGTGGCAATCACGCCATCGTGTTTTGGTTCATATTCCAACAGCACCAGCGCGGAGACTGCCAGCGCGGCATCGAAGGCATTCAGGGAATAGCCGATTAGCTCGTCTTTGCAATACTGTAGGGCAATCTGGCGCATAGTCTCAATTTTGTGTTCAGGGTCAAGAGTACGTTTTTCTGAGTCACTAAGCGTCTGAAAAGTCTGGTACATCCGCCCCAGATAGTAGGTATAAATTTCGGGTAAATAATATTTTAAGGCGGTTTCATGACGGAAATTACCGCTGATAAACGCACGATAATGAAAATCGAGCAGCCGATGTAAAAAGCGCAGGTTTTCACCTGCTAAAGCCCGCCACTGTTTTCTATTCAGCAAAATGGAATCGAGAATATCCATGTTATGACCTAAGCAAATCTCGTTACCCAGCATATCTCGAATTAGCCGTCCATCGGGTTTCTTGAAGGTTTTATCGAACCAGATGGGGACTGCGCCTTCATAATCCAGCGGTTTGGTGATTTGAATAGTGGGGGGGATTGGAAGCGTAATGACCGCCGACTTGATACTCGCTGATAATGTCTACCCACGGGTAATTCAACAGTGATTCACATTCTTCAAGCAGCGTTTTATCCACCGATAACTGCTCTTTCTGCACAAAATCCAGCCACTTTCTCGCCATTGCCAAGGTGAGAAACGTGGTATCGGTATCGGGGACATAATCACCAAAACCGAGGCTTTGTTTCTTTTGCCAAGTGTCTTCTGAAAGCCTGCACAACGGTTTGCCGTCCGCATCTTTCGGTAAACAGGTGATGGCAGGGTGTCGAATGTGCTTATTGGGTGTCTCCAGCCATTCCCGACTGGTACACACGCAATAACGCAGCAGGTTCTCTAACATCGGGACAATACGCTGATAATGCGGCTTGCGCGTAGGGTCAAATTCCAAAAATACCAGCAGATGCTCGAAAAAATTCACATCGGAAAAGGCGATTCTGTGCCAGAGCCAAGTAAAAGACGCAGTCATCGGCTCAGAAATCCCGCTATAAGGCGTGCGGGTCAGGCTGCGCAGACGAGGATTGGGCATTAAAAAGCAGCGTATTAACGCAAACAACAGGGTGATATGTTTGTATTCAATTGATCCCACGCCCTGTAGTACGTTGATAAAATTGTTACCATCGGTATGGTCATCACCCGATAACTCAACCTGTGCCGCGACTGGAAACCAAGGGTCTTTTTTATCCTTATCCCACACGCGAAAAATGTCATGCAGACAGTTATCAATCAGGGTTTGCACCTCGGTTTGCGGCAGTTCGACAGTGACCCGTTCAACTTTTTCGCGTTGCTGCCAACGGGGATTTTCAACGTTATCGAGGAGGTGTGCCAACGGGCGAAAAGTAGTTGCTATCCACTGCGCATCCTGCCAATTATCAGGGCTTGCCTGCATCGCTTGGTGCATCATCGTTTGATAGACAGATATGTCCGTTACGCTCAGTGCAGGATGTCGGCACCAGTTTAACAGTACATATTTCAGCGCGGGGTGTCCAAGCAGCTTCTGGTAAACAAACCGAAGATTACGCCCTGATTCACTAGGGCAGTCGCCTTCAAGAACAGCTCGATCACACAGATCATAAATGTTCGCGTTTCTGGTCATGGTTGCGTCCCATTAAGTGAAGAAGCCTGTAAATGCTTAGTATTGTGCTAGTCAGTCTTTATTTTGACGTGATTACTGTTCGCCCAACGCCGCCGCGACAATCTCTATCCAGTGGCGCACGGGGGTTTGGGTTTTGCTTTGTAAGTGGGTTAAACAGCCGATGTTGGCGGTGGCGATGATGTCGGGGTGGTGGTGTTCTAGGGCGGTGATTTTATTTTGCCCCAGTTGTGCGGATAGTTCAGGTTGTAATAAGGAGTATGTACCCGCCGAACCGCAGCATAAATGCGCATCGGCAACGGGGCTTAAGGTAAAGCCTAAACGCTGTAACAGTTGCTCCATCGCGCCTGTTAATTTCTGTCCGTGTTGCAGGGTGCAGGGTGATTGGACGGCGATTTTATCGGCATGATTCAGGCGTAAACCGCTGAGGTCTTCGGCGGCTAATACTTCGACTAAATCAACGGTTGCCGCTGAAACGCGCCGCGCTTTGTCGGCGTAATCGGTATCGTGTTGCAGGAGTTCGCCGTAGTCTTTGACCATCACACCGCACCCGCTGGCGGTGATGACGATTTTTTCCGCGCCCTGTTCCAAATACGGCAGCCACGCATCTATATTGCGGCGGGCGAAATCCAAACCGTCGGAGGGGGCGGACAGGTGATAACTCAACGCGCCGCAACAGCCCGCGCTGGGTGCGCTGATGAGACTGATGCCCAGTTGTTGCAAAACGTGGGCGGCGGCTTGGTTGATACTGGGCGCGAGGGTGCTTTGTACACAGCCCTCTAAAATGAGCATTTGCCGTGTTTGCGGCTTGTGTGTGCCGAATGTCGGCGCGGGGCGTGGTGTCGGTATCGCTATATGGGCAGGCAATAGCGGTTTGAATAAACGTGCTAATGTTAATAACGGCGCAAATCGCTGGGGATACGGCAGGATGTAACGCAATAGCGCGCGGGTGCTACGGTCGAGTAACGGACGGCTGATTTGCTGCTCCAGTTGTTCGCGTCCTATGTCCAACAGCTTTCCGTACTGAACACCTGAGGGACAGGTGGTTTCACAGGCTCTGCACGTTAAACAGCGGTCTAAATGCGTGAGTGTGGTGCGCGTTGCCGCCTGACCTTCCAGCACTTGTTTAATCAGGTAAATGCGTCCGCGCGGCCCGTCGCATTCATTGTTCAGGATTTGGTAGGTCGGGCAGGTGGCATTGCATAAGCCGCAATGGACACAGGTGCGTAAGATGCTGTCGGCTTGCTGGGCTTGGTGTTCAGTGACTGCGGTCAGGGCTTGGATTTTCATGGTTTACCATTCGGCATACAAACGACCCAGATTAAAAATGCCATGCGGATCAAATGCCTGTTTAAGATTGCGGTGCAGTTTGGCGACTGCTTCGGAAGGCGGTTGAAATTCACAACCGTCAACCGAACGAAATCGACAGGCGTGTGCAGATAGTTTTTGCGTGGTGGCAAAAACCGTCTCGGTGCTGTCGTCGCTTTTTAACCAGCGCAACGCACCGCCCCAATCAATCAGCCAATTGCCTGATAGTGGCGGTTGCGGGGTTGCAGGAGCAACTGATAATCGCCATAACGGCGTATCGCCGCGAAAAAAGTCGTGCTGCTGTTCGCGGATGGACAGCCAGAATGCTTTGGCAAGCAGCGGCGATAAAACTTCACCGCCTAGCCGTTGTTGCGCGGCTTTTAAGGCGGATTCAGCACCCGATAAGCGCACGTTTAAGGTGTTGCCTTCAAAGCACATCGCGGATAACGGCAGATTTTGTTTGCCCCATTGCATCATGGTGCTTAACGCTTCGGCTTCGCCCATGATGAAACTGAGCGTGGTTTCGCTTTCAGGACGCGGCAGGACTTTTAAGGAAATATCCAGCAATACGCCCAATGTGCCTAACGCGCCGACTTGTACCCGCGACACATCAAAACCCGCGACATTTTTCATCACTTCGCCGCCGAATTTTAACACCTCACCTTGCCCGTTAATCAAGCTGACACCTAACACCACATCACGCACCGCGCCAGTGTAGGCACGTCTTGAACCCGATAAGCCAGCGGCGACTGTACCGCCTAAGGTGGCGGTATTACCAAAATTGGGCGGTTCAAACGCCAGCATCTGCCCATTGGCAGACAGGAGTTTTTCTATCTCTGCCAACGGCGTACCGCAACGGGCAGTAATGACTAATTCTGTGGGTTCGTAGTGAATCACGCCGCTGTGTGCGGCGACGTGCAGCGGCTCGCCTTGGATCGGTCTGCCGTAAAAGGCTTTGCTGTTACCGCCGATAATCTGTAACGGGGTTTTGGCGGCAATAGCGGATAAAACGCGCTGTTGTAATTGTTCAGTATTATCCATGATTAAAATCGTTCTAAGTCAGGATGAGGAAGTTGTCCATGATGGACGTGTAACGCGCCGAATTCAGCACAGCGTCGCAAACTGGGAATGGCTTTGCCTGCATTGAGCAAACCTCGGGCATCAAACGCGGCTTTCACCGCATGAAATTGCCTGAGTTCCGCACTGCTGAATTGCAGACACATTCCGTTGAGTTTTTCCATGCCCACGCCGTGTTCACCTGTAATCGTGCCGCCGACGTTGATACATAATTGTAAAATCTGCTGCCCCAAGGCTTCCACACGCGCCAAGTCATCGTCTTTGTTGGCATCGTATAAAATCAGCGGGTGTAAATTACCATCGCCCGCATGGAATACATTGGCAACCGCCAAGCCGTATTGTGCCGCTAAACTGGCAATGCCCAGCAGCACCTCAGCCAAATACTTACGCGGAATCGTACCATCCATGCAGTAATAATCAGGCGATAAACGACCGACCGCAGGAAAGGTGGCTTTGCGTCCTGCCCAGAGTTTTTTGCGCTCATGGTCGGTTTCTGCCAGTTGTACGTCACTTGCGCCTTGTGCGTAAAAAATAGCTCGCGCCCGTGCTAAATCTTCCGCGACTTGTTCGCTCATGCCGTCCATTTCACAGAGCAATAACGCCGCCGCATCAACGGGATAACCCGCATGAATAAAGGCTTCGGCGGCTTGAATGGCTAAGCTGTCCATCATTTCCAAGCCTGCGGGAATTAAGCCGTCGCTGATAATCGCCGCGACTGCCGCACCCGCTTGTTCTATGCTGGTGAAGATTGCTAATAGTGTAGACGCTGTTTCGGGGATGGGTAATAATTTCAGCGTCGCTTCCACGACGATGCCCAATAAACCTTCTGAACCTGTGACGATAGCCAGTAAATCATAACCTGAACTATCTAACCCCGCGCCGCCTAAAGTCACCAAATCACCATCAATAGTCAGCATCTGCAACGACAAAATATTATTGACCGTTAAGCCGTATTTCAAACAATGCACACCGCCTGAGTTTTCCGCGATATTGCCGCCGATAGTACACGCCAGTTGTGACGATGGGTCGGGCGCGTAATATAAACCGTAAAGCGCGGCGGCTTCGGATACTGCCAGATTACGCACACCAGATTGCACCCGCGCACAGCGATTATCGGGGTCAATCGCCAGAATGCGATTGAATTTCGCCATGCTCAGCAACACGCCGTTTGCGATAGGCAATGCGCCGCCTGATAAGCCCGTCCCTGCACCACGCGCCACTACAGGAATGCCGTGTTGTGAACACAATCGTAATACCGTTTGGGCTTGTTCGGTGGTTTCAGGCAACACCACCAGCCACGGCAGCACCTGATACACCGACAACGCATCACACTCATAAGGGCGCAACTGTTCGGGTGATGACAGGATGTTTTCCGCTTTAAGCCGACGCTGCAACTGACGCACAAACGCCTGTTTATCCACCGTATGGCTAATCTGTTCGGCTGGGTGCGCAGAGTGATTCATTAGACGGCAGTTAATTTCAAATACTTTTCGTACAACGATTCATTGCTTTCGACATGAGCTGGGTCTTTGGTGATGCAATCGACGGGACACACTTCAACGCATTGCGGTGTACCGTGATGTCCCACGCATTCGGTGCATAACTCAGGGTCGATGATATAAATATCTTCGCCTTGGCTAATCGCACCGTTGGGGCATTCTGGTTCACACACATCACAGTTGATGCACTCGTCGTAAATAATTAATGACATGGGTTTTGGTTTCTCCTAAAAGTGGGTTAATGGGTAAATCAACGACTGCCAGTCCTTAAAGGACTGGCAGTCGTGAGAGTATCGTTCCAATGCTCCAGCGTTGGAATTTCTCGTTCCCACGCGCCTGCGTGGGAATGCAGTAGAGACGCGCCGCGTCTCGCACCGCAGCGCGGTGCAAAGGCGTTCCCACGCGGCGCATGAGAACGAGAAGCTATTTTACTCCTGCAATATTTTCGTGCCTTTCGTAGACAAAAATTATAAAAGCAAACGCAACCAGCCCAAACTCTCAGCGGTCGTACCGACGGGTTTATATTCCGCACCTGTCCAACCTGCATAACTCGATTGCTCAATCGCCGTGAACAACTGTGCAAAATCAAGCTCGCCCGTGCTGGGTTGTCCGCGATTCGGGCTATCGGCAAATTGAATATGCCCGATTTTATCAGCGTGTTGGCGGATAAACTGCGCGGGATCGCTACCCATACGGCTGGCATGATAAATATCGTACTGCATGAACAGATTGGGATGTTTAAGTTCAGCCAATACCGCCAGCATTTGTTCGCCGCTGTGAATAAGAAACGCGGGCATATCGTAAGTATTAATCGCTTCAAATACGGTTTTAATACCCAGCGGCGCGAAGGTATCAGCGGCAAGTCGTAGATTATCTTTAAAGGTTTGCTGATACGCGGCTAAACGGGTGTTATCAAAACACCGTCCCGCTAAGACGTTAATGGCTTCGGGTTGTAATACTTGCGCATAATCGACAGCTTGCTCCAGTGCGGCACGGAATTGTGCGCGTTTTTCAGGCACACACGCCAGACCTTCACCGCCCTGCATTAAATCATCGGCGGCAATGTTGAATAATACCAGAGGTAAGCCATTGTTCTGCAATACCTTTTGTAAGGTTTCTGGGCTTAGCTGGTATGGAAATTGAATTTCCACCGCAGAAAAGCCGTGTTGTTGCGCGGCGGCAAAACGCTCGATGAACGGCAGTTCGGTAAATAACAAACTTAAGTTAGCAGTGAATTTCAACATCATTTTTTTGTGTATAACTTAATCAATGTGGCGGGATCGTGTTCCAGATAACCATGACTGCCGTGCAGCTGCATCAACTGCGCCGCCAAGCCTGACATGGGAACAGACGTACCGAGCGTGGCGGCTAAATCTCCCGCCATCGTTAAATCTTTTAACAAGGTTTTTACCCGCCATTTCACTGGTTCAAAGGTTTCCGTTGCCATTTCAGGCGCGACGATTTGCAGGGGCTTGGAATCGGCAAAACCACCCGCCAAGGCGACAGGAATTTGTTCGGCGTTCACACCTGCACGTTTGGCTAAGGCTATCATTTCGGCAATCACCAGCACGTTACAGCTGACTATCATCTGATTACAGATTTTGGTCACCTGTCCGCAACCTACGCTACCTACATGAGTGAGTTGTTGATACAACGGTGCCAACACCTCACGCGCGATGGCGATATGCTCATCATTACCACCCGCCATAATCGCTAATGTGCCTTGCTCCGCACCTGATACGCCGCCCGATACAGGCGCGTCCACCCAGCCCATGCCGTGCTGTTCATAGAGCAACCCCGCCAACTGGCGTGTGTTTTCAGGGTGAATACTGGATAAATCAATCACCAATTTATTTGCCGAGCCGTGCGGCGCAATCTGGTCACGCACCACCGTTTCTACCGCGTGGGTATCGGCAAGACATAACAAAATAACATCCGACACACGCACCAAATCAGCAATCGTCGCTTGGGCAATCGCGCCGCGTTCAAGCACCGTGTGCAATTTTTCAGCACTGCGATTCCAGACATGGACGGTAAAACCCGCGTCCAATAAGCGCACCGTCATGGGCTGACCCATTAATCCGATACCGATAAAACCCAGTGTATATTTTTGATTCGCCATAATAATAAATTTTCGGTGACAGGTGTGTCTGTTGAGTGGTGTATTAAATCTGTTATTTTATGACTGCCAGTCCTTTAAAGGACTGGCAGTCATTCATGCTGTTGTAACAGGTTTAACCGTGGGTAATAACGGCACGGTGAATGGGCATTAATCCAAAGCATTTTTTAAAATCGTGCGTATATCATGCTGAGAAAACGTCTCGAAACCGACATTTTCCAGATTAATGCGTAGCGCGTCATTGTCGATTAATTGACAGCAATCGGCGGTCAGATGTTCAACCGTGGTAAATTTCACACAGGCTTGCATATCCTCTTCTACCGAGGTTTTTTCATCCAAAATAGTGACCACCGCTTTTTTATTCGCCAATAAATACGACACCCTGACGATTTCAAATTGCTGGCTCAATTGATAGGCACTGGTATTCAAAATAATTTTGGCTCTGCTAATCAAATTGTCGCGCGCTTCGCCATAAAGTCCGCAGGCGAATACCGTGGATAAACCCGCATTAGCCAGCGATTCAACGGCTTTCAGTCGATTTTCCGACGGCATTCCGTAAATCAGTACATCAATATCCTGATGTGCAGGTTTAGCGATGCGCGTCAACACAGGCGCGTAACCGACAGGCACAATTTTAATATTCTGGGTATCAGCAATACTCGCCCACGAAGCTAAATTTTCCTGTTTATAATCCCATACTTGAAAATGTTTGCTATAAAAGTGCATTTCAGGGCGAATATAATCGCCTGATATGCCTTTCATTTGCTCCAAATTATAAATAATCGTGTCAGCGGGAAAACCACGGATAAAATCAATCGGCAGCACTTGCGCACCAAAAATAATATTGGTACGCCCCAATTCATAGCTGTTAATCGCATGACTCACTTCATGCCCCAATTGCTCAAGTCCCCACTTGATGGTTTCAATCAGTTCATTACAACCGACCAGCTTATGACGATGCGGCGGCACAACCTGCATTAAATGAAATTTTTTCATAGTGACCTTTTATAGCTCCTACGCCAGAATGTGACAACGATGTGTGTTGCGTCATTATATCGTACAATGTCGGCTATAAATCGCCATAATCCACCAGAACTCCTCTTAAAAAACCCATGCTGAATTTTAAAAATATCGCCCTGCGCCGTGGTGCGCGGGTTTTGTTTGCCAACTCTTCTTTCACGATACACAAAGGACAAAAAGTCGGTTTTACGGGCGCGAACGGCGCGGGTAAATCCAGTTTTTTCGCGCTGGTTAAAAACGAGCTGCATTTGGATGAGGGCGAATTTACCCTGCCGCCCAATTTGCAGATTGCTCACGTTGCTCAGGAAACGCCTGCGACGGAACGCGCCGCGATTGATTATGTCATTGATGGTGATGCCGAATTAAGACGCTTGCAACAGCAACTGAGTGCGGCGGAACAAGCGGATGATGGTTTAAAACAGGCGGAACTGCACACCACGTTAGAAATTATCGGCGGTTATACCGCACAAACCCGCGCGTCACGGTTAATGAGCGGTTTGGGTTTTACGGCGGGTCAGGAACAAAATGCGGTCAGTTCGTTTTCGGGCGGTTGGCGAATGCGCTTGAATTTAGCGCAGGCATTAATGTGTCGCTCCGATGTGTTGCTGCTGGATGAACCGACCAACCATCTGGATTTGGACGCGGTCATCTGGTTGCAGGATTGGCTGTGCAAATACGAAGGCACGTTGTTATTAGTCTCGCATGACCGTGATTTTCTCGACACCATTACCGATCACATCGTCCATATTGAACACGACAAAGCCGAGATTTACACCGGCAATTATTCCGCCTTTGAACGCATGAGAGCGGAAAAATTGGCACAACAACAATCTGCTTACGCCAAGCAACAACGCGAAATCGCCCATATTCAAAGTTTTGTTGATCGTTTCAAAGCCCAAGCCACGAAAGCGCGGCAAGCGCAAAGCCGTATCAAAGCTCTGGAGCGCATGGAATTAATCGCCCTCGCTCATGTGGATTCTCCGTTTGATTTCAGTTTTCCACCGCCGCAAAAAATGCCCAACCCATTATTGACGCTGGAAAAAATTGATATTGGTTACGGCGACAAACTCATCATCAAGCAAGCCAGTTTAACCATAGCCGCAGGCGATAGAATCGGTTTATTAGGCCCGAATGGCGCGGGTAAATCGACCCTGATTAAAGTATTGGCGGGTGAAATGCAGCCGCTACTCGGTACACGCCGCGAAGCCCAAGACTTGAAAATCGGTTATTTTGCCCAGCAACAATTGGAGCAATTACATCTTGATGAAAGCCCGTTATGGCACGTTCAGCAACTGGATAAAACTGCGACGGAAAAAGACATCCGCAACTTTTTAGGCGGCTTTGATTTTCGCGGCGATAAAGTCTTGGAAGTGGTCAAGCCGTTTTCAGGCGGCGAAAAAGCCCGTCTGGTATTGGCGTTGCTGGTGTATCAAAATCCGAATTTATTATTATTGGATGAGCCGACCAACCATCTGGATTTAGAAATGCGTCATGCGTTAAGCGTCGCCTTGCAGGATTTTCAGGGCGCGATGGTGGTGGTATCGCATGATAGACATTTACTGCGTTCCGTGACCGACCAATTATTATTAGTAACAGGTGGCAAAGTATTGCCGTTTGACGGTGATTTGGACGATTACCGCGCGTGGCTCACCGAGCAGAAAAAAGGCGAAGAAAAACCCGAAGTGGCGGTTGATGCAGGGGTATCGCGTAAAGACCAACGCAAACTGGATGCGGAAAATCGCCGTAAATATAAGCCATTGTACGACGCGCTGAAAAAAGCCGAAGATGCGGTGGAAAAATTCCACGCAGAACAAAAACAACTGGAACAGCAACTGAGCGATCCCGCTATTTATGAAGACGGCGAAAAAGCCCGTTTAAAACAGGTGCTGGATAGAAAAGTGCAGGTGGATAAATTGCTGGAAGACGCGGAAATGGCGTGGATGGATGCCGAAGAACAGGTGGCGGCGATAGCGGGTTAAAGCTCTATTGTCCACGAAAAGCACGAAAGGCACGAAAAAAATCACTCAGGCTTCTCGTTCCCACGCGCTGCGTGGGAATGCAGTGAAGGCGTGCCACGCCCTACAACAGAAACAAAAGGACGCGGCGCGTCCAAACGGCATTCCCACGCGGCGCGTGGGAACGAGAAAAATTTAGTGCCTTTCGTGGACAACAACACTAACAATCACTTTATCTGCGACCAGCGCGGCGCACATCCCCTCCTCTACCGCTATATCTCGACTGTGCCATTCACTCGCTACACCACACGCAGCAGGGACGGCTAAAAATGTCTGCGGATTGTCTGGGTTCAGTACGCAGTCTTTCATCCCCAGCGCAATCCCAAACCCTGTGGCTTTAACAAAGGCTTCTTTGCGTGTCCAGAATTGGTAAAACGCGCGGCGTTGTTCGGCTTCGGGCAGTTGTTGCCAATAAGCGATTTCTTCCCTGCCGAAACATCTATTGGCTAAGTCGGCTAACATCGGGCGGGATTTGCATTGCTCAATATCCACACCAATCTGGCAGTTTTCCGCCACGGCGACCATAATCGCATCGCCTGTGTGCGATAAATTGAATGCTAATTGTGGATAATCAGGCAGATACGGTTTGCCGTGTGTGCTGGTGTCAATGCGGATACTGTCAGCTGATACGTTCAGATAATGCGCGAGTATTTGCCTTAAAAAACCATGTGCGGCGACATAACGCTGTTGCAAGAGCGGGGTTTTAAATTTTTCAGCGCGCATTTTTTCAGCGTTATCGAGAACGCGCCAGTGTTGCGCATAAAGGGCGTTATCACGATGTTGGTTATACCACACATCAATATTCATTAAACTTATCCAAAACGTCGCGACAATAAAATGACCGATTAACCGTCTTGACCATCGACTCTGGCACTGGTCAATATCGGCGCGTACACGAACACGAATAATGCAAACGCAGCAAGCCACGAGAGCGAGGTTAAGTACATGAAGCCGTTGTACCAAGCGGGTAATGCGATGGGTAATAACACGCGGAATACGGCGGCTAAGTTGACCAATAAAAACGCCAAGGCAATGGCATTGGAGGCTTTGAGTACGCGCCCTGTGTGTCCTAAAGACACGCGCGCCATCATGCCTAACGTTAAAATACCGATACCGCCGATGGTAAACGCGTGTAATGCCAAGCTGGTAGACACCACCGAGTAGGCGGATAAGACAATGAATAGAAAACCTAAAATCAGCCAGCCGTAACCGAGGTATAACACCCACAATAACGGCACATACCAGATTTTTGCCACATACCAGCACGCCAGTCTGGCGGCGTTGATGACACCCGCCAAGACTGCTGCTAAAGCTAATAATGTGCCTGAAACGTGGTACAGTTGCAGCGCAAATACTAAAGCCGCCGAACCGATAGCGGCATTGTCCAGCCACGGTTTTCTGATAATCAACACGCCTGTTAAACCGCGTTCGGTGAAAAACGGAAATACCCGCCCTGCAATCACCAGTATCAATACAATAATGGTCGCCAGTACCAGTTGTAAGCCTGTCGCCGCACTGCTGACCATTAGCCCTAATTTTTCCGCATGAATCAAGCCGTTACCTACCGCTAACAGCGATAAAATGCCGATAAAAATCAGGTTGCGGTAATTTTTCGCTTTAATAATCGGCTGACTGACTTGATAAGCGAGTACGGGTAAAAAGGCAAAATCCACCAAGGCAATCAAGCTGTCAGGTAACAAACCTGCATAAAACGGCAGAATACGTCCGTATAACCACAATAAACACAGTCCTGCGAGTTTGTCGCCTGTGGCAGTCGGCTGACCTGTCCAGTTTTTTACCGCTGTTAATAAGAAGCCTGCCATCACCGCGACGGAATAGCCCAATAACATTTCATGAGCGTGCCATTCATTGGGGGCAAAATAATTGCTCACACTGAGCGAGCCTTTAAACATCGCATTCCACAGCAGAATAAGCAGCAACGCAGACAAGCCTGCTAAGGCGAAAAAGGCTCTAAAGCCTAAATTAAACAACGGCGTATCGAAGATTTTTTGTGTTTTCATGGAAGTTCCAGCCAGTCCAGTTCAGCGGTAGAGAAGCCCGCAATTATACGCATTTCTCTATTAAAAGGGCCTTTTGGCTTGCCGCCGATGTAGTATTGCGTAATGAGCTGTTGATAAGTCGTCTCTACATCAACGGATTGCTGCTGACAAAGCTGTTTAAACCAGTACGAACCGCGCTCGACATGACCGACTTCATCGGTGAGAATGCGGGTTAATAAAGCGACACTGGCCTTATCACCGATGCTGGTAAATTTGGTAATAATGGCAGGCGTAACATCCAAACCACGCGCTTCCATGCAGCGCGGCACCATTGCCAGCCGCGCCAGTAAATCATGCGCGGTGTCTTTGGCATGATCCCATAAACCGCCGTGTGCGGGTAAGTCGCCATAATTTACGCCCATCGTCTGCAAATGAATGCGGATAAGTTCAAAATGCTGCGCTTCTTCATCGGCAACCCGCAACCAGTCCTGATAAAATTGCTCAGGCATTCCGCGAAAGCGATAAATAATGTCCCACGCCAGATAAATCGCCATAAATTCAACGTGCGCAATCGCATGAAAAAACGCCGCTTTGCCTTCGGGCGTGGTGAATTTACGTTTGGGCATTTCACGCGGAGCTAATAATACGGGCTTATCGGGAAAAGTGACTTGCTCAATCGAGGATACAGGGTCATCATCGGTAAAACTCAACTCTCCGTTAGCCAATAATTGCCACGCATGATGCGTGAGGGCTAATTTTTCGTCGATAGCCGCGCTGTGCAGACAGGCTGCGGCGATTGCAAATAGGTTTTTCATGACTGTAAATAATAAAATTTTAGATTTTTCGGCATTGTTAGTGTACTGCGGCTTTATTTATTGGCTATCGGCTCAACAGGCGTTACCAAAAATTGAATGGTTTGCCCATCAGGATAAATTGCATCATTTCACCGCGTATTTTGTCATGGGTTTATTGGCATGGCGTAGTGGTAGACATCTTGTAAATCCGCCTATTATACTGGCTTTACTCAGTATCGTTTTTTGCAGTTTATACGCGGTATCGGATGAATGGCATCAATCATTTGTGGTCGGACGTTCTTCCGATGTATTTGATTGGGTAGCTGATACCTTGGGTGCGAGTGCAGGCGTTTTTTTACTGCATAAACTACGAAAAAAGCGACAACTTCGGTAAAATAACTGCCTTTTACACTTAACTACACTTTCGCCATGTCTAAAAATATCCGTATTGAACGTTGGAGCGGTGCGGCTCTTGAGCAGTATATTCCCGACCTCGCTCGTCTTAGAATTGAAGTATTTCGTGATTTTCCTTATCTGTACGATGGCGATTACGATTATGAAAAAAAATACCTGCAAACCCATATTGATAGCCCCAGCAGTGTGATTGTGCTGGCGTTTGATGGCGATAAAATCGTCGGGGCATCGACAGCAATGGCTATGCGTGACGAAGCGGCAGAAATGCAGCAGCCGTTTCTGGAACACGGTTACAATCTGGATGATGTATTTTATTGCAGTGAATCAGTATTGGATAAAAATTATCGCGGCTTAGGGTTGGGTGTACAATTTTTTGAACAGCGCGAGGCACACGCCGCTGATTTAGGCGGTTTTAAAACCATTGCGTTCTGTTGTGTGGAACGCCCTGTTAATCATCCGCGCCGCCCTGCGGATTATGTACCGCTGGATGCCTTTTGGACGAAACGCGGTTATGTGAAACACCCTGAACTGGCAACCAGCTACAGCTGGCGTGATCTTGATGACACCGAGGAAACCCCGAAACCCATGACTTTCTGGCTTAAACATGAGCGTTAATATCGCCGCCGCGCAGTACAACATCAGCTTTCTGGCAACGTGGCAGGATTACTGCGACAAAGCGGCTCTTTGGGTGGAAGAAGCCGCGCAACAGGATGCCAATATTTTAGTATTTCCTGAATATGCCAGTATGGAACTGGCTTCGTTGTTTGGTGTGGAAGTGTATTCTTCGTTAAGCAAGCAACTGGAGTCCATGCAGAGTCTGCATGATGACTATGTGGCGTTGTATCAATCCTTAGCCGAGCAATATCAGTGCTATATTCAGGCGGGTACATTTCCTGTGCGTATTGAATCGGGTGCGTATCGTAACCGTGCCTATTTGTTTATGCCTGACGGTCGTGTTGATTATCAGGATAAATTGATGATGACGCGTTTTGAAAATGAGCAATGGCTGATTGAAAGCGGTACGGACATTAAAACCTTTGATACCGAATACGGCAAAATCGGTATTAATATCTGTTATGACAGCGAGTTTCCGTTATTGGCACGGCAACAGGTGGAAGCGGGTTGTGTGTTGATTTTAGTACCGACTTGTACTGACACAGTTGCAGGCTACCATCGCGTTAAAATCGGCTGTCAGGCAAGAGCCTTGGAAAATCAGTGTTATGTGGTGCAGTCTTCGCTGGTCGGTGAAGCACCGTGGTCACAAGCGGTGGATGTGAATATCGGCTCATCGGCGATTTATACCCCCGTGGACAGAGGCTTTCCTGATGACGGTATTCTTGCTATTGGTAAACTGAATGCAGTGCAGTGGGTGATTGCGGAGATTTGTCTGGAGGATGTTGAAACCGTGAGACAGCAGGGTCAGGTATTCAATTACCGCGACTGGTCGTTACAAGCACGTTTTTGTTAAGCTAGCTGTGCAAACGCCTGACTAATGCCACCAGCATAGTCAGGCGTTGCAAGCCTTCTTATTCAATGTTGCTGTCCTCAGTTAAAAATGGCTTCAAACGAATAGCCATGTGACTTGAGAATTTCTTTCAGTTGTTTTAACGCATCCATTTGAATTTGCCGAACACGCTCACGGGTAACGCCTAATTCTTGCGCAACCTGCTCCAGCGTTGCATCTTCATAGCCGCATAAGCCATAACGACGGCAGATGACTTCGCGTTGTTTTTCAGGCAGTTCAAACACCCAGCCTGTAATGTTTTCTTTAATGCCGTTTTCCTGCACACGCTCTTCATGTGACAGCGTAGCATCATCGGCTAAAGAATCGAGTAACGGCTTATCAAAATCTTTACCGCCCGGCACATCCACTGAAGTCACGCGTTCATTCAGTTTCAGCATTTTTTCCACTTTACTGACAGGCTTGTCGAGATATTCAGCAATTTCCAACGCACTCGGCTCATGATCCAGCGTGTTGCCTAAATGCCGCTGTGCTTTCAGGTAGGTATTCATTTCCTTAACGATATGTATCGGCAAGCGAATAGTACGGGTTTGGTTCATCAAGGCGCGCTCAATGGTTTGGCGTATCCACCACGTCGCATAGGTTGAAAAACGAAAACCTTTATCGGGATCAAATTTTTCCACCGCACGAATCAAACCCAGATTGCCTTCTTCGATTAAATCCAACAGCGGCAAGCCTCTGTTTAAATAGCGGCGGGCAATTTTTACCACTAGGCGCAAATTGCTTTCAATCATGACTTTTCGAGCCGCCTGATCGCCCTGCAAGGCTTTCTTGCCGTAGAATCTTTCTTGTTCAGCGGTTAATAATTGCGACCGACACAATTCATTGAGATAAACCCGCGTGGCATCAAAATCCGCACTGCTGCGCGCTTTAACAATGGCAATGTCATCACTGTCATCGTTATCAATGGCGTTATAACTGTCACTATTCAGCTTTTCAATGATCGCCGAAGCAACATCAAATTCACCATCAAAAGATAAATCATCATCGTGGGTCATTACGATGTCGTCATCTGATGGTTCAATTAATTCTTCAATCATAATTAACTCCTTAGTTAATCTGTGTTAAGCCGAAGTAGTGACCTCATTAGCGGGTAATCGCGGCATATTTAACTGGCTTGCCCTATCCTCTAATGCAATAACCTAAATTTTTTCGACTTATTCGCTTTCTATAACTCACAGACGAACTATAATTGCTCTGTGATGTTTGTATTCTGTAAAAGGGTTTACCGCACAATCTGCATCCATACGTTCACTGGCGACTTCATCGTGTTAGTTACGCTTGTGTTTTGGTCACAAGCCAGATGCAGTCGGTCAGTTAAGGCACACTCCTTAGGATTTACTTTAACATCTTTTGTTTATCAATTGAAATAATTGATTTTTTTTATTTAAAGATGTGCATTTTTGACAGAAAAACAGGGCGATAAAAAGTGAGTGATAGCGTGTTATAACGCTTAAATTACTGGGAAATTTGCCGAAGATAGTGAATTTTGTCAGCAATCAACTGACAGCAGAGCTGATAGCGAAGATGTACTGTGTTGAGCGCAACAGAGCGACTCTTTACAATAATGAGTCAACACCTTGCAAAATAATCATAAGTAATTGATTTTTAATATAAAAATAGTTGCATTACTTTTTTAACAAGGTTTTTTTCGCTAAATTGATTTTAGCCGCCAAATAATCCGAACCGCCACGGTCAGGATGATTTTTCTGCATTAACTTGCGGTGTGCGTCAACAATATCCGCCTTGGACGCGCCAGATTTTAAACCTAACACCTCATAAGCCTCTTCCTTGGTCATTTTTCCTTTCGCACTAAAACCGCTGTTCTGTTCTGAATAACTGGCTTTATCGCCTGTCAATGCCATCCATAACCGATGCAAATCCGCTAAATAGCGCGGTATCGTCTTGGTCAATAACGCCCGCAAGCCAAAAAACACCACAATCAGCAACAATAAAGTGAAATAAAAACGAATCAAAGGACGCTCCGAGATGACGGGGATTGAATAGTGTTAAAATCATAGCCTAAGCTCACACTAACCGCTTGATAATTTAAACCGATGCAAAACGCCCACATTCCGCTGTTAGGTTTTGTTGCCGCCAGTGGCACAGGTAAAACCACCTTATTGACGCAACTGATACCGCTGTTAAAACATCACGGTTTGCGCATCGGCTTAATCAAACACAGCCACCATGATTTTGACATCGACCACCAAGGCAAAGACAGTTACCGCTTGCGCATGGCAGGCGCGACACCTGTGATGCTGGTATCGCCGTACCGCCGCGCCATTATTACCGAATTAAATGCCGTACAAGAACCCAGCCTAAATGAACAACTTACTTTTTTTGACCAATCTGAACTGGATTTACTGTTAATTGAAGGCTTTAAATCCGAAGCCTTTCCCAAAATTGAACTGCACCGCGCCGCGCTGCAACAGCCATTGCTATACCCTTATGACCCGCATATTATCGCCCTAGCCAGCGACACACCACTGGCAACACCCGATTATTTAACACCGCTCGATCTTAACAATCCCGAACTTATCGCCGACTTTATAGTGAGCCTATTATGATTGATTCTTGTAGCCTAGAAAAAACGCCCATGCTGACAGTCAGTGACGCACTGGAACGCATTCGCATGGCAATAACAGCCATTAATGGCGAAGAAATAATCACCCTGAAAACCGCGCTCGGGCGGGTATTAGCCGAAGACGTTTATTCGGCTATCAACATCCCGCATGAGCGCAATTCGGCAATGGATGGTTATGCGTTTATCAGTGATGACGCAGCACAGATACAGCCTTTTACACTGCAATTAATCGGCACCTCGTGGGCAGGTAAACCGTTTCAAGGACAGCTGCAACGCGGGCAATGCGTGCGTATTTTTACAGGTGCGGTATTGCCTGAACAGGCGGACAGCGTGATTATGCAGGAGCATATTCAGCGTGACGGCGAACAAATACACTTCCCAGCCAACACCAAAATACACCAGAATGTCAGAGCGATAGGCGAAGATGTCGCCCAAGACAGCTTATTATGTGTGCAAGGTAAAAAATTAACCGCCGTCGATTTAGCCTTATTAGCCACCGCAGGAGTCGGTACAGTCAACGTATACCGCACTGTCAACATCGCTATTTTTTCCACAGGTGATGAACTAGCCGCATTAGGGCATCCGCTCAGCACAGGGCAAATTTACGACAGCAACCGTTACCTATTGATAGGCTTGCTTAACGACCCGTGTTTTCACGTCACCGATTTAGGCGTGATTCACGACAACAAACAAGCCCTAAGTGACGCATTCATCACCGCCGCAAAAACTCACGATGTCATCATCAGCACAGGCGGCGCGTCGGTCGGTGATGCCGATTATGTCAAAGAAGTCCTGACCGAATGCGGACACATCAACTTCTGGAAACTCGCCATTAAACCGGGTAAACCCTTAACCTTCGGCAACATCGGCGCGTGTTATTTTTTCGGACTCCCCGGCAATCCCGTTTCCGCACAAGTCACATTCCAACAAATCGTCGCCCCTGCCCTGCAACAACTCACAGGCACTGCAATGACTCACCCGCTGCAACTCAGCGCAATCTGCACCAGCGTATTGAAAAAATCCGCAGGACGACAAGAATTTCAACGCGGCATCCTCAAAAACGAACACGGCAAATTATTTGTAGACAGCGCAGGACATCAAGGCTCAAACATCCTCAGCGCGTTAAGTATCGCCAATTGCTACATCGTCCTACCCAGCGAATGCCAAGGCGTAGACGTAGGCGATAAAGTCATCGTTGAACCATTCAGCGTGTTTTTATAGAGTGCGCGAAACTTTTATGTAAATTGGACTGGTGATAATCAATCGCACAAAATCCACGACTGCATTAGTTTGTGTTGGATTGCCAAAAAGCAGTTGCCCAATTTACACAACAGTACTCAATGTCAGATGATGTAATGGTGTTATGAGTGGGTCGAAATAAGCCCGCCCAAGCGGTAGCGCAGGACGTGGGTTTTATGGCAAAGTGGGTATTGTGCAAACTTTGAGACTTAAAGCTAGGAAGTTTTTAAAACATCCTAGGTCTGGATATAACGTATTTAAATAATAACAGAGCATCGGGAATGGATAATAAACTAACTTGGCTACATTTATCGGATTTACATTTAACTTGTAAAAGTAAAGATAGCGATTGGACTGTAAAAAGTGTTAATCAGGATACCGTGATTCGCTCTTTATTAGATGCCATTAATAAGTTATTAATTCAAAAAGAACAAAAACCAGATTTAATTTTTATTACAGGTGATTTGGTTCATGGTGGTAAAACAGAAGAATACGAGGTAGCAAAGGAGTTTTGTCAACAATTATTAACAATTACAGGATTGTCTAAGCAGCAATTATTTATCGTGGCTGGGAATCATGATGTTAATCGTGGAGAAATAAAGCCAATACATAGCAAAAGTTTTTATCAATTTAATAATCAAGATGATATATCAGAAATTTTGAGTGATTCAGATATATATCCTGTGTTAATGCGTAAATTAGATGGGTTTTATAAATTCTCTAATGATTTTTTAGAAGTAGATTGCAAACCTGAACAACACTACATTATTGCGAAACCTATTGAAATAGCAGAAAAGAAATTAAAAATTAATTTACTGGGTTTAAATTCTTCTTTATTTGCAGGTTATGACGGTGACGATAAACAAAAACTAGCTTTTGGTTTATATCAATCTGAGCAAGCTATTTCAAATTTAGATAATAATGCGCATTTATCTATCGCTTTTTTTCATCATCCATTCAGTTGTTTTCACGATTGTGAAAAATCCATTCAAAACCAACTTAAGGAAAAAGTTGATTTAATTTTAACAGGGCATTTACACGACCCAAGCAATATGAGCCAACATGATTCAGCAGGTAAAGTGATTACTATTGGAGCGGGGGCTTCTTATGAAACCAGAGAAAGCGAAAACTCTTTTAACATAGGCGTATTAGATTTAAAAACAGGACAAGGAAAAGTACAGTTTTATAAATATCTTAAAAACTACAATCGCTGGACTAAAAACACGGATATTAATTTAGATGAAGACGACGATGGACGTTTTTCGTTTGTTATTCCATCACTTCAAAAAAATTCGTTAGTCGCTGAAAAAAAAACTCCAGAATCTGAAAAAAAACCGTTAATTCAAGTTTCAACAGTCGTTCATATTCCTATTGAAACAAACATTACAGCAGAACAAGCAGCTATTTCTAGTAAAGTAGATGTTATAAAACCTATAAAAACATCAACAAAAATTGCTGTTTTAATTGCTAATCCAATTAATAGAAATTATGAGTATGATGAGTTATTAAAGGGCTTTAAAAAACTTAAGTGTGAAGTTCATTATTTTTATTTGAGTTGTGACGCTTTAAATAATCTTGAGGATTATGATTATATTTTTATCGCTTCAAAATGGATTAAAGACAAAATCGTTATTGAAAATACTGATTTAAGCAGCCGCACTGTTTCATTAAAAGAGTTAGAAGAAAATATTGGCAACCATCCTAAAGGTGTTTTTATTTTCCTTGACCAAACAATTGATACCACGCAAATTAAAGAATTATCGTTACCAACAGTTATTCTCCCTCCATTATCTAAAGAGCAAATTCAAAGTTTTCTTTTTCAAGCATTTAAAAAATGTAAAACCAATGATGATTGGCTGATTTTTAACAAATCAGCTTTAGTGCTTGCTGAATTACAAGTTCAGTCTAAAGAGCATCATCAGCATTTTAAAACATCTTTGCCAGATGCTATTGACCCGAAAACAACGCAGAATTATGTCGGTAGAGTTAGCGACCTTGAAGTAATCTGTAAAAAAATAATCGACTTAAAAGATGAAAAAAATGGTTTTTTAACTATCAAAGGTTCTGGTGGTATTGGTAAAACCATTACGGTAAAGAAGATTGCCGTTGAGTTAGCGGCAAGAAATTTTTTTCCTGACGGCATAGATTTTGTGGACTGTGAATTTATCAGTGATTATAAATTATTTGAATTCAATCTAGCGCAGACTTTTAATCTTGAGCAATCTATTAACGCTAAGGAATATATAAGAAAGCATGAGGTTATTAAAGATTCGCTGCTTATTCTGGATAATTTTGAAACCTTGTTGCATTTATCAGATGCTAATGACATTAAAGATTTTTTAAATTTTATTTGTGATTATGTCACTGTTGTAGTGACTTCGCGTGAATGGCTAGAGCTTGATTGTGAACAAGAGCATATCTTAAGGCATTTTACCACTGACGAAGCTCTTGAATTATTTGAGCAAGAACTGCGTACAAAGTTGGACAAAGAAGATAAAAATTTTCTTAGAAACGAAATTATAGAAACACTTTTAGGAAATAATCCTTTAGCAATTAAATTGATTACTAAAAATTTGCCTATAGGCAAGAATTTTAGAGCCTTAAAAGTAGAGCTGGAAGAGGATATTTTTAAAAAATTAACCGATATTGAATTAGAGGCTTTTGACAGTCACTCAGATACTAATATTGAACGAAAAAAATCTTTGTATACGTCAATTAGTTTTTCATATAACTATTTATGTGACAGTGAAAAAATGGTGTTTGAATTATTATCGCTTTTTCCAGATGGCATTAATATTGAAAATCTGAGACGTATTACTGACAAAAACCGTGAAAATATGCGTAGTAATAGTAAAGAAAAGTCATATAATTTATGTATAACTGATGTTGTTATTAACTCGTTAGATAAAAAATCCATGATTGAAAATAATAGCGGCACTATTAGATTACAATCAATTATTGGACGTTTTGCTGAACAAAAACTTGAGCAGCGTGAAAATATGCAGAATTTTTATAATAATGCCTTTAATTACAACCAATTTTTAGTTTTTTTCTTAATTGAACTTAAGAATTCAAATAAATGTCTCGCTTTAAAAATATTTAACGCACATAAAAATAATTTTTTAAAAAGCATTAGTTATATTGACTTGTTGGATTATAAAAAATATGAGATTCTCACATATTTAGAATCTATTTCCATTAATTTTATAGCGATTTGTACAAATAAAAATTTTATTGAAGAATTAGGCAAGAAGAGAAGTTATTTTTTAGATGATGAAAAAGAAAAACTATATTTTGATTTACTAATGCTGAATTCACGTTATTTTGATGGGGATTTTGAAAACGCATTTAAAGAATTAACTGAGAAAGTCCCTAAAGATAGAGTTGAATATTTAGACTGTGATTCTAAATTAGAAAGAGCTGTAATAGGAATTTCAAGTAATATTTATGGAATGGAAGGAGACGCTTACTTTCACACCAAAATATCGGAAAGAATTAAATTCACTGAAGGTGGAAATTTATTTTATATAGGTGAATATAATTCAATTCTTAATTCTTATGAAGACAGAGATTTTTTTTATTTTGAAACAAAGTTTAATTGTAATGTAATTGATGTTAATGAACTAGATAATTATCTAAAGTCTGTTTATAAAAAGAATCACATCGAAATAATGTCTTGTCATTATCTTAAAGCAAAAATAGGGCTTATTGATAAAGCCATCATCAATAAATTGGTTATCGTAAACCCCTACACACAAGGCTTACAAAAACTCATATTCGCCTTTTGTGAAACCGATACAGACAAAGCTATTTCACTGTATGAAGAAGCCAAAGAAAATTTAAAACATATTAAATACTACTATGTCGAAGCCTTGTATTTTTATGCCAAATTCTTAAAAGAACAAGGCTTGCAACAGCAATATGACGATTGCTACCAACAAGGTAATGAATTAGCGCGAAAACATTATTTCAGATTCCTAATCTATAAATTTGAAGACTTAGTAGAACCTAAAACCATCCCCTACGACCCCAAAAACTACCCTTTACCTGATAACGATAACTTCGATGATTACATCAATTTCTTGATTAAAAACTTGAAACATCAAAAATAAAGCCGTCTAGGGTACGCTGTGCGTCACTGCCATTAAGTTAAGAAAAGCAGAGCGGAAATATCTGATAATACAACGATTTGAAAACAACGATGGTTAAAAAAACTGGATAATCGAATTGAGTCGCAAACTGATGAGAGAAGACGCATTCAA